>Ga0310786_10009078_pt1 | contig 12681 bp, 17 predicted proteins | sample AusTroGonzalo_MG_FD_203881 | JGI IMG/M metagenome (GOLD analysis project Ga0310786, IMG submission 203881) | Bovine rumen microbial communities from tropical cattle in Woodstock, Queensland, Australia - Gonzalo_03 (v2) (version 2) | ecosystem: Host-associated > Mammals > Digestive system >...
TGGACATTTACTTTCTTTACTACAGTCCTTACTGATTCAAGATTGTGAAATTCCTTATAGATTGGTTTCAGAACATCTATTGGAGTTTCAGTGAATTGTTTTACCATTTCAAGTTATTTCTCCTTTGTTTTTAACTTAACTTACATATATATTATATATAATAAATATAAAAATGTAAATAGTTTTTTATAATATTTTTTAAATTTGTTATATTATTAAATAAACTCCTTTCATGTGAGTTTATTTGTTGATTTTATAAGCCAATCATTTTTTAGAATTGGCTTATTTTTTAGTAAATATTTTACATATTCTAAATAAGTCATAACTATGTCTATTTTCTTTAAACATTAGTAAATAATAGATTATAATTATGGCTAAATAATTTTAAGGAGATAGAAAGTGAATAAGTTCATCAAGATTTTCACAATGTTTTTTCTAATCACTTTCAGTTCAACACTTTATGCGGATGCTCCCGGACCTGTTAATCTGTCATTGAAAGGTATTGTTGACTGGGTAAGATTCTTTCAGTTTGTAGAATATGGAACTGCTTTGCCTTCAACACCTTCCACAAGAGGTGTATGGTTCATATTATGGGTTAATGATGAACCTGCTCTTTATTGGTCTAATGGTTCTGAATGGATTCCATTTGTCAGTGCAGGTGTTCAGGATGGTTCTGTAGGAACTGATGCTCTAGCTGATGGAGCAGTCACTACTCCAAAACTTGCTGAAAGTGCTGTTGATACAAGTAAACTTAATAATGGAGCAGTGACCACTAATAAGATAGCTGATAATGCTGTTACAGGTACTAAATTTGCAAACAATTCAATTACTACGGCAAAATTGGCAAACAGTTCTGTTACTTCTGAAAAACTAGGTTATCTTTCTGTTTCTACAAACAATATTCAGAATAGTGCAGTTACTTCTGAAAAGATTGAAGCTACAATACAGAACAAGAATCTTGTATTGAACAATGGAGCAACTTCAACTCCATCTCTTTCTTTCTCTTCAAATCATTTTTCAGGGTTAAGCTATGATGGAACAGACAATACCATTGATGTTTCAATTTCTGCCTTTGATAAGGTAAGAATAGGAAATACATCAACTGAATTCATCAATATGCCTGATGGTATCATCATTTCTTCATTCAGTGAATATCTGAATATAAATTCAGATGGAATAAACAAGGATGATTTGTCACTTACTTTAAATGGAGATATAATAGCAAGTGGTTCCTTGTTACCATCAGAAAACATAATGTTCAATCTTGGAAGTAATTCAAAGAAATGGAACAATCTCTATGTTGGAAACATCTTCAGCGACAATGAATATGTAATCACAACAAGTCTTGTTCCTGAAGTTGACAATACAGGGTATGTAGGTTCAGATACTATGAGATGGGGAAATATGAATGCTGTGAATGCAAGTTTTACACTGATTGATACTGATTTGATGAATGTAGAGAATGCTTCAGTTACTACCTTGTTGACATCTCCTTATATAATATCAAACAATATTTCAGTTGATAATCTTCTTGCCACAGACAGCAACATTCAGAATCTTGAAATGGTGAACAGTATCTATCCATCTGTAGATAATACAGTAGAGATAGGAACTGATACTTTGAAGATAAAGAGTGGTGATTTCTACAATCTCAATATAGATGACTTGAATGTGGCAAATGCAAGCTTCACCAATATTCAGTCTGACTACATTCTTGTTGATAATGCCTCTGTAACTTATGCTCTTAATGCTTCAAACATCATAGCTTCAGAAACTATTGATACAGATTATCTTTCTGCAAATATAGCAAGTTTCACAAATCTGAATGTTGATAATGATGTTGTTGTAAGCAATAATCTTGAAGTCAAGGGTATAGCAAGTGTAACTTCTTTATTAGTGAATGGTGCCCCATTGTCAGGTGCAGAAAATCTCAAATTCCCTAGAGGAACATTATCAGTTGACATAGATTGTGGAAAATATTCTCTAAGAAGTCTTGGAAAAGACTTGGTATTGTTTTCAGATGCTTGGATGATGATTGATTACAATGTCACAGATGATGGAAACTATTTCACTTTCAAGTCAGGAAATGCATCACCCGCTGTGATGTTAATGGATTCTGAAATAACTGCTTTAACTTCATTAACAATAAGACTTGATTATGAAAATATTATGTCTGAAAATTCTGAAAGTATTTTATTTGGATTAGAAAATGAATATGCAGACCATATTATTACATTATACGCTCTAAATAAAAAATTATATTTACGTATTGATAATATTAATGAATTGATGGATTTTAACTATGATGGTTATGATTGGTCTGAAGAACATAATATCTATCTGACATTTAGTATAGATAATAATAATATTTATTATGGACTGAATATTGATGGTGTTGAAGTTTACCAGAATTCAAATTCAATCACTTTTACACAATTTGATATAGCTAGGGTTAAGATTGGTGCTGGTTATGGTTCTGTAGGTTACTATACAACATTAAAAGATTACAATGCAAAATACAGAAGAATACAGATTTATCCTTATGAATTAAGCTTAAAGGAAATGACAAGTATTCCATTATTACAACCTATTGTTGACCAACAGAGAGAATTATCAAAAAATATGACAAGATGTCCTTATTATACATTGGGAGAACCATCTGTTTTAATAGGCGGTGATTTCAATGAAGGGGAAGGATTCTTTGGAGAAGTTTCAGGAGATAAATTCATTTATGGTTGGGAAGTATTAGGTCAGCTTTGGGGAATGGATATGAATGTTATTGATACAAAAGCAAAATTCATAGCTTCATTCACTGAAGTATTTGGTAGTGATATTTCTTATACATTCACAGGAGATTCTTATACTGCATTAGGTGTCAGTGATAATCTTGAAGTTGAATGGCTTAAATTCTATGACCATGGAAAGATTATTTTCATACCAAAAAGACCTTTGTTGAACAATATTACTTGGAATGAAATCAATAATGTTCTTGCTAATTGTACAGTAGGAAAAGAAATAAAAATAGATTTAAGAAGAATGAATCCATTGATAAATTCTACATATTCAAATGGAAATTTAATCAGTGTTAGATGCAGATTATTGACAGGTGGAAATATTCAGCCTTTTGTTTATGGAAATGTTAATGAAAGAGGTGTTAAAGATAATGCATTATGTATGGGTTCTGAATGGAATAGATTGATGTATAGAATATGTGACCAAATTCCTTCAGATACTTTTGTAGGTGCTATGCAAGGTTATTCAGGTGGTAAACAGTTAGGTGATAACTGGTTTAATTATACAGGGAATATGTTAGGATTTGGTGCATCTAATGATTTAGGAAGAGTTACTTTTACACAAGAGTATTGCTATTATAAAAATACAGCCGCTGTGCTCTATCGGGCTGGTGAGGCTGGTGTTGGTACTGTCTATTGCAATACTCCTTCCAACCGTAGCGCTGGTAGGGGCTTTCGTCCTGCCTTGGTTCTGGAAGTCTTAAGTCAGTAAATCTGTAGTCAGTCTTAAAATGGTGAATAGTGTTTGAGCTTGTCTCAAACCCACCATTTTAAGACTGTTTATTTTTTATGAATTTGTTTAAAAAAGAATAATTTTGTGTTATAGTAAATATATAAAATTTGAAAGAAAGGAGGTATGGTGAGTAGAAGATGAATGACCTGATACTTCTTGAAAGAAGTAGAAAACTCTACAGGCAGGTTCATAAACCATTATTGAATTTTCCAAGAGCTGAAAGATATGCTATGCAGTTGCAGATAAGACAGAATTTTACAGACTTCATGGTTAATATAATGATAGCAAACAGAGTCAACTCATTAAGAAAACAGAAATTGATGTTGGCAGATGCAAATTTAGAAACTTTGAAATTATTGTTCAATATGGCAGTAGAGTTTAAGTATATTTCCAAAGGATTTCATTCAGATGTCATGTATAAATTTGATGAAATTGGAAGATTACTAGGTGGTTTCATCAAATTCAAACCACCTCTTGATTCAGATAAAAGTATGCAGGTATAGACAGCCTATGTGCTCAATCGGGCTAATGAGAATGGTGTTGGTAATGTCAATTACAATACTCCTTCCAACCGTAACACTAATAGGGGCTTTCGTCCTGACCTGAAATAAATTACAGACCATTTGGTCTTGAGAAGTCATTGAACTTCAAAATATGATTAATTATCCAATGTGATAAGAATATTTCAAGGTACTTGCATACTTAGGTATATTTTGAAAATACCTGAATAAATTGAACTGTAGAGGTGCAAGAATAGTATTTGATTTTGAAGAATCATCTGCTCACCTCTTCATCCTAATGAAAAAAGTCTATGACTGTTTTCAGAAAGTCATAGATAAAGATTTGTTTTATCAAGCCTATTTAAATTCCCAAAAAGGTAAATGTTCAAGAAAGATAAGAGCAATAGAATTTTCATTGAACTGGATAGTCAATCTTGAAAATCTTAGAAAAGAAGTTGAAAATCAAACGTATAAAATAAGTGACTATTTAGTTTTCAAGATTTATGAACCAAAGGAAAGAACTGTTGAAGCACCTCATTATAGGGATAAGATTGTTCAATACTGTATTACACATGTTCTTAGGGATATCTATGAACCTGTTTTCATTCATGACTCATACGCCTGTATAAGAAACAAAGGAAATCATCTTTGTATAAGACAGATAGAGAATTATTTCAGAAAATGCAATAAATTATATAAAGGTGGTTATGTCTTAAAGATGGATATAAAGAAATTCTTTCCTTCAATAGACCATCAGATTCTTAAAGATATTCTAAGGAAAAGAATAAAAGATGAAAGAATGATTTGGATTCTTGATTTGGTAATAGACTCAAATAATAATGGATTGAACATAGGTAATTCTACAAGTCAGATTTTTTCAAATATCTATTTGAATGAGATAGACCATTATATTAAGAGAGAATTGAAATGCAGATATTATATAAGATATGCAGATGATTTGATTCTATTCTGTTATGATAAATTATCATCAAAATGGTATAAGAATAGAATAAAGTATTTTCTGAAAGAAAAATTGAATCTGAATATTCATAAGGTTCAGATAAATACGTTGAAATATGGAATAAGCATGATGGGTTTTCATTTCAAGCCTACATATACAAGATTCTTAAAAAAGAATATTATAAGAACAAGGAAATATGATAAGGAAAAAGATAAACAGTTAAGAAACTTACAGTTGAATAATTCATTAGCTTTCAGTATGAACAGTATGACAATGTTTCTATTTGGCAATATGGAAGGTTTTGAATATGATTTGAAGAAAAGAAAATACATTTTCAGACTGAAGTAAAATTTTTATATTTATTATATAATAAAAACTAGGTAAGATAATTACCTAGTTTTATTATTTTAAGAAAGGAAAGTTAATTATTATGACAATTTATGACATAATAAATCTTATTGAATCTTCAGAATACTATTCAAAGGAGAATATGTATATCAGAGTGAAGGAAGGATATACAGAAGATGAAATAACAATAGTATGCAAGAAATAAAATTAAGTAATATAAAAGATTTCAATGACTTGAAAAAATACTGTCAGAATCATCTTTTCAATTATGCCTGTTCTCTGTTACAAGATGAGAAAATGAGTTATCTTGTAGTATTGAGAAAAAGACTGAATAAATGGGAAGAAAATGAAATTGTCACTATTTTTGATAAAATATGTGAAAATAAAGATTTTGACAAGATGTTGAAGAAATGCATTGAGCGTTTGGAATTTGATGAAGTAATGAATGAATAAGAAAGGAAATCAATTATGACAGAAAATGAAATTATTAAATATTTGAAGGAAAATAAAAACAAAGGTATGGCTTTTGGCTTTATGCCTGATGAAGTTCAGAAATGGTGTGATAACAATAAAACAAAATTAAAATTTTTTGATGGTTTTGCTATTTTAAGAGGATGGAAAGATTTTAAAACAATTAGCAAGAAATCCCATAGGCTTTAGACTATGGGATGAATTGCATTAGCCTTGTTGTTCTATATATTTTCTAAGTTGGTTTTCACTTACATTACCTATGGAGCAAGCAAAGTATCTATCAGTCCAAAAAGTTCTTTCTTTCCAGAATTGTGTGAAAAGATAATTGGAATAAATATTCCATATATGAAAAGTTGTGTAACTTTTGAGTAAGTTTACAATTTTACTAACGGAATAACTTGGTTCAGCTTCAATTAGATAATGTATATGGTCTTTATCGACTTCCATTTCTTTGATAATAATATTATGTTTCTGACATATTTCAAATGAAAATTGTTTGATATAGTCTGATATTTGAAGATTTGATAACATTTTCTTTCGATATTTACATACGAAAATTATATGATACTGTAATAAGGTTTTATGTCTGTTATGGCTTTTCCAATTATTTTTCATGATATTCTATAATATTTTCGATTGAACATTTGAAATGAGAGCATAATTTATCAATAAGGGAAAGAGAAACAAATTCATTTTTAGACAGCTTTGCTAAAGTTCTTGAACTACAACCAGTTATCTTCATGATGTCGGTCTTGTTCAAATTATTATCTACCAATAGACGGAATAATGGTTTATATGTAATCATTTAAATACCTCCTAACTTAGTTATAACATATTTTTTATAAAATTAAAAGAAAAATGTAAGAATATATAAATTATATTTACAATTATAAAATGTTATGTTATAATAAAGAAAAATTGGAGGCTGTAATGTTAGTTGCATATAAATATAGACTATATCCAAATAAGGAACAGAGAATATATTTCTCCAAATGTTTTGGTTGTAGTCGTTTTATATACAATAAAATGTTATCTGACAAAATTGAATATTATAAACTCAATAAGAAAACATTGAACAATACTCCAGCTCAGTATAAGAAAGAATTTGAATGGCTTAAAGAGGTTGATAGCCTAGCGTTGGCAAATGTTCAGTTGAATTTGAATCAAGCTTTTTCTAATTTTTTCAAAAGACCTGAAGTTGGTTATCCTAAATTCAAAAGTAGGAAGAATAATCACTTTTCATATACAACAAACAACCAGACTGGAAATATCAGAATAGAAGGGAAATATATTAAATTACCCAAAATTGGTCTAGTTAAATTGAAACAGCATAGAGATTTTATAGGAACAATTAAATCTGTTACAATATCACAAGAACCAAGTCTTGAATATTATGTTTCTATTTTGGTCGAAACTGAATTACAACAAAAACCTAATACTGGTGGTATTGTTGGAATTGATTTAGGGATTAAAGAATTTGTTATAACTTCTGATGCACTTAAAATAAATAATCCTAAATTTCTAAGAGAATCTGAAAAGAGATTAGCTAAGAAACAGAAAGATTTGTCTAGGAAAGTTAAAGGAAGTAATAACAGAAGGAAAGCTAGAATTAAAGTAGCTAAAATTCATACCAAGATTAAAAATCAGAGAAAAGATTTTTTACAGAAATTATCAACTAGGATAATTAATGAAAACCAAATTATTTGTCTTGAAGATTTATCTGTAAAGAATATGGTCAAAAATCATAAATTAGCTAAATCAATTTCTGATTGCTCTTGGTCTGAATTTATATCTATGCTAAAATATAAGGCTGAATGGTATGGAAGAGAAATTATTTTTATAGATAGATTTTATCCATCTAGTCAGTTATGTAACAAGTGTGGATATAAAAATACAGAGATTAAGGATTTGTCTATTAGAGAATGGACTTGTCCTCAATGTGATACGTTACATGATAGGGATGTAAATGCTTCTATCAATATTCTTAATGAAGGTTTGAGAATTAGAACTGTAGGAACTACAGGGATAGCCTAGGTAAACTTGTCAGGATACTGATATTGACTAGGAAGCCAATCGGCTTTAGACGATTGGTAGTTCACTAATTCTACTGTTGATATTCATTTTTTAGATATATTATGTCTACCTGAAGATTTTGAACTGAAGAAGGAATTTGAAGGTGAATGGGTTGAATTTGAAATCAGAGATGATGGATATTTCAATTCAGATATAGGACTGTATCTGTGGTTTGAATGGCAGAAATTTTTAAAATTTTCTTATAATCAAAAAATAGGCTTCACTGTTTTTGGTGGTTGGCAGTATGATGATGGAAGCAAAGTTTGTAAAACTTGGCATTTGCAACCAATGGTTTTTTCAGAAGTAGAAAATAAACTAGTTAATCTGTGTCTATGTAATGAGCAAGAAAAAACTAAACCTTGTATTCCTATTAAAATCAGATTTTGGAGAATTAGTAAATAAAATTATTTAAATAAGGAGTTTTTATGAAAAGAATTTTTCTTATATTTCTTTTTATTCTTTGTTCATTGATATGTTGTGGTCAGACTTATCCTGTTAATTACAGAGACCATAACAAAGTAAACACCTGCAAGAATCTACTTCAGAAATATACTTTGGATGAACTCAGTATGATGATTTCTACAGGTAATTTTGATGACATTTATGTATGTGATTACATAGAAATGGAGATGACTTCAGATTATGGAACAGAGAAAGTGAGATGGCTTGTTGCAGGTATCAACTATTTCAAACATAGAACAGATGTTGATATCACTACAAATCATATAGTATTGGTAGCTGAAGACTGTTTTGTAGACCGACAGAAAATGAATTCTTCCAATACTACAACAGGTGGTTATGCTTCATCTTCTATGTATATGTCTATTCTACCCAAATATGATACTGCAATAGAAAATGCTTTTGGTTCAAGTCATGTATTGAGTTATCATCAATTATTGACTACTTCTATAAATACTACTGCTCCTAGCATGGCTGGCAATAATTTAACAGGCTGTAGTAATAACTGGGCTTGGGCAACAGGAAGTGGTTCAAATCCTCATGTTACCAAGTTGAATTTAATGAGTGAACCACAGTTATTTGGAGCAAAAATAAATTCATCATCTTTTTATGATATTGGAATAAATAATTCCCAATTCCCTTTGTTTGCTCAATTACCTGAGTTAATATCTTGCGGAAGAGGATTTAATGCTATTAATGAAAGAAGAATATATTACTGGTTATCATCTGTTGCTTCTACATCTTCTTTTGCTACTTGTACTATTCATTGTTATGCTACTAATAATTCAGCTTTTGATAATTATGGTGTTCGTCCTTATTTCTTATTCTATTAAGTAAATAAACAAAAAGGAGTTTCTTATGGAAGAAAATGAAATAATTGAAAATGAAGAAATCAATGAATCTATAGAACTTACACCTGAAGAAGAAAAGGAAAAACTTATAAATGATTTGACAACTGAAATGTTGGAATGTGAATCAAGATTATCTTCTTCTGCTTCAGATATAGGTGATTGGAAAGTAATAAAATGTTATGAAGCAAGTCTTCAGTCAAAACCAATGCCTTATGATATTGATGATTTGATGGAAAAAAGACAGATGATGAGAAACAGAATAAATGAAATTCAGGAACAGTTAAAAGAATTAGAAAATAACTGAAAATAATTTTATATATAATATAATAAAACTAGGTAAGATAATTACCTAGTTTTTTATTTTAAGAAAGGATGATAATATAAATAATGAGACCGGCAAGTTTAGAATTATGTAATTATTGGTGTAATTATGAATTCTTAGAAGATAAAGTAAATCTTAGAGAATTAAGACTTTTATCTGAAGAGCAATTCAAACTAGTAAAAGATATAATTATAACAGAAATGGAATATAAGACATGGAATCTGAATTTTTTCAGATTTTCTGTAACTGATATTAATTTAGAATATAATTGGATTTCATGGAAGGTATCAGATAAATATCAAAACAAAGATGAAATAGAAAAGAAATATCTTAAAATATTTGAAAATGTTTTTACTATTGATTTTTTAAATTCTATTATTGAAAAAGCCGTTGATATAGTTGTTAAGAACAAGTTTTATAATTGAAAGGAAATTGAATATGAACAAAATTATTTTATATCCAATGACAAGAAAGGAATTTGTAAATAAATATCTGAATCAGATAAAACTGAAATATATTAATAATATTAATGATATTTTAAGAAAGAATAATAATATCAATTCAAAAACTATTGAAGATTTGAAAGAATTACTGATAGATATATGTAAGAAATTGAATAATATAACAAAGGAATTTGTAAAAAGTTTACATTCCATTTCTAAAGATTTATCTGAATTATTTGAAAATGGATATATAGAAGATTGGGATGAATTGAATGAGGAATTTACTTATGTAATTAATGAATATCTGAATGTAGCTTGTATTATCAAGCCTGAATGGTTTGATAAGATAAAGTAAATAAAATTATTTATATAGGAGTAATTATGAAAACTTTCAGATATATTTTCATTTTATTGTTTATATTCATTTCTTTAATTGTTAATGCTCAGACTTATCCTGTTAATTACAGAGACCATAATAAAGTAAACACCTGTAAGAATCTTCTTCAGAAATATACGTTGGATGAACTCAGTATGATGATTTCTACAGGTAATTTTGATGACATTTATGTGGGTGATTACATAGAAATGGAGATGACATCAGATTATGGAACTGAAAAAGTGAGATGGCTTGTTGCCGCAATAGATTATTTCAGACATAGAACAGATTCTGAAATATTAGACCATCATATTGTTTTAGTAGCTGAAGATGTTTTTAAGACACAGCATAGAATGAACAGCAGTAATACTACAACGAATGGATTTGCAGGTAGTGAAATGTATGTTACAACATTACCCAAATATGATACTGCAATTACAAATGCCTTTGGTAGTTCTCATGTTCTTTCCTATCATCAGCTTTTAACTACTTCTACAAATACAACTGCTCCTAGCATGGCTGGAGCAAATTATACAGGCTGTTCTAATAATTGGGCTTGGGCAAATGGAAGTGGTTCAAATCCTCATGTTACTACACTTTGTTTGATGAGTGAACCTCAATTATATAAAACTACTGTTTTTAGTTCTAGTTTTTATGATATAGGAATCAACAATTCACAATTTCCTCTGTTTGCTCAATTACCTGAGAAAATCAGATGTGGAAGAGGATTTAATGCTGTTACATCTGCTCGCAATACCTTTTGGTTGTCTTCTGTGGTTTCTACTACCTACTTTGTTTCTTGTAGCACCAATGGTACTGCCGCCAACAGTGGTGCTTCCAGCAGTTATGGAGTTCGTCCATATTTCCTATTCAAATAAAAAAAATATAATAAAAATTTATAAAAACTATTTACATTTTTATATTTATTATTTATAATATATTTAAAAATTAAAACAAAAAGAGGTAATAAAATGAAAATATTTAAACAGTTTCTAAAAGAAAGAAAAGGTGAATTAGTTAAAAAATTGGAAGAATACAAAAGAATGTCTGAAAGTGATTATATTGATTCTATTATTGATAATATAGACAGAATAACAAAGACTGAATATGAGAAACAGATAAAGAAGATAATAAAACAGCTTAAAGTATTGGAAAAATATGATTCTACTGATATAAAATCTGAATTATATGAAGAATTGGGTATTTTTGGTTTTGATGAAGCAAGAGTTGTTGATGTTATTGATTATTTGTCTGATATTCTAAATGCTTACAAGATTATTCAGGATTTTTATGATGATGAAAAATATGAAGAATAAATAATAAAATTACTTTACAATTATTAAAATATTATATATAATAAATATAGAAAGTTAAAACAAAAGGAGAAAATAAAATGAATTGGATTCAAGAAAAAGAAATAAAAAACATAAAACAGATTTGTGAAGATGTTAAAAGATTGAAAACTTCCGAAGTTATTATTTTTACAGATGACTTTGGAAGTCATAAAGCTTTATTAATAGAATCAAAAGAACAGGTTCCTTCATTTGGATTGTTTCCTGTAATTCAAAACAGAACTGAATACGATGTATTCAAAGTAAGAACTCCAAAAGAAGCTAAAACTAATGAAAAATTCTTTTTCTATGCTGTAAAAAATAATACTTCAATCAATGAAAGATTTGAGGTAGTAAGATGAGATTATGGCATAAGAATCTCATAAATGTTCTGCCAAGACAACAGTTATCAGGACAGTTAAGAGAATGTGTTCTGATAGCAAAGAACATCTATGAAAAAGGAAAACCGAATCATTCTCTTGTAAACTGTATAATGTCTTATGATATTTCTCATTTTAATTCCTATGTTTATCTGATTTTACAGGAAATGAAAAAGAGAAAATACAATGTAAGAAAAGAAACAATAGCAAAATTGAATAAATATGTCAATTTTGAAGTTTTTAATGGAAATGTCAAATTCAATGATTTATTCAGAAATTGGCATAATGAAACCTATCTTGACATTTGTTTTTATAATTTATTGGAAAAGTTTAAATGTAATGCTATAAAATTAAATGAATGGAATAAAATATTGAAAAGATATTACAATCTTAAAACAGATTATGTTCTGAATACAGAAAGTTTTTACAAAGGAATAGAAAATGAAAAAGTTAAGACAGAAGAAAATTTCAGAAATTCTACAGAAATTGTTTGACCATTATGAAGATGGTTCACCAATGAAAGAAGTATGGAAAAATGATAAAGATACCTTCTATGTAATTGAGAAATCTTCATTTGGCTCTGAAAGTTTCATCAGAATATTTTTTACAGATGATGACAGAGTTGAAGTCAAAGTAGAAAA
>Ga0310786_10009079_pt1 | contig 12681 bp, 10 predicted proteins | sample AusTroGonzalo_MG_FD_203881 | JGI IMG/M metagenome (GOLD analysis project Ga0310786, IMG submission 203881) | Bovine rumen microbial communities from tropical cattle in Woodstock, Queensland, Australia - Gonzalo_03 (v2) (version 2) | ecosystem: Host-associated > Mammals > Digestive system >...
GCCGGCAATAATCCCCGTTCCCACTCAAATGCTCACTCGCTTTGCATTCTTTGTTGTAAATCGATGTGTCACAACAACGCGCGTAATACGTCTTTCCATCCGCTTGACACATATTCTTTTCATCATATGGTTGTGAACCGCACGTGTTGTCCGGTCCAAACGGATATCTCGCTCGATCACACGCACACTGATACCGGCGGCTCACCCCGTCCGCTAATACGCAATAGTCCCCTGAATATGATGAATTTGTGTAGTTACTCGTCGTCGAACATAAGTTCGGGTCCGTTACCTGATATACCTTCTTATCACAACACCCCGTCGTGTATTTTGCCGCTTCCGTCTTGTCTCCAGCCGCTATCGAATCTTCTAAACTACATAATCGGCTCGGTACTAAATCTCCGCTACACTTGCTCGCTAATACCGCGTAGCCCAGCGCCATACACTGTGTCTTAACATCTAACTCTATGTGATAATTGAAATCTTTGCCGCTCGATAAAAACTCAACCGCCGCTAATTTGCGATAACCTGAAAGCGAAAACTCTGAAGTAGGTTTTGACCTAGTTATTAGGTTCGGTTTGATTTGTTCAATGAGGTTTGTGTTATGGTATGAAGAATACGAATAGGATGCGCTTGTTATTACTAGCATAACAGACAACCCAAAATAATACGGTATTTTCATAATACACCTCGTATGTATAACTAAATCAAAACCTACGAAGTCACTTTATCATAAAAATATCCTATTTACAAGTTATTTTTAAGGATTGCTTTTTTTATGTCTATAAATCCCTTATACGTAAAGGCTTTTCAGTTCTTTAAAGCCGACACTAAAACGCATACTGCGCGGCTGATTCGCTCATCTTTTATTTGGTGATAATCGCCCAAAAGATGAACCGCCTGACGTTTATTATCTTTTTCTAAAACAATCTGCTTTTTCCCCGCAGTTTGTTCTATATTTTCAAAAAAGAAATTAATGTTCGTTCCCAATATTCGGCTGATATGCCATAATCTTTCAGCACGAATCCGACATTTGCCAGTTTCGTATTTTTGCATTTGCTGACTTGAAATACCTAATTTTGCCGCTAATTCGCTTTGCGTTTGTCCCGATAACTCCCGCAAAAAGCGCATCCTTTGTCCAATGTAGGTATCAATCGAAATTTGTGCCATATCTCATCCTCAACCATTATTTCGGATTAAGATATAATCCTTCCGGTGCATATAACAAGGTTTATATCTTATCAAAATTGATGCGCGGATCGACCAGCGAATACGTTATGTCACTTATTAATTTTAAAATAAGTCCTAACAGCGCAAATATATATAGTGTGCCGAAAATAACCGGATAATCTCGCGTCATAATCGCTTCGTAACCAAGCAACCCCATTCCGTTGAGAGAAAATATAACTTCTATCAGCAACGACCCCGTAAACAGCATTTTTATCAACAAACTCGGAAATCCTGCTATGACTATCAACATCGCATTGCGAAATACATGACCGTATAAAACTTGATTTTCCTTAAGTCCTTTGGCGCGCGCCGTCAGTACATAGGGTTTGTTAATTTCATCCAAAAAAGAGTTCTTCGTTAACATTGTTAAACTCGCGAATCCGCCGATAACCATTGATAAAACAGGTAACGCTATGTGCCAAAAATAATCCCCGATTTTTCCAAACAAAGATAAATTTTCCCAATTATCCGACGTTAACCCTCTTAACGGAAACCATTGCCAATATGTTCCTCCAGCAAACAGAACAATTAGAAATACCGCAAATAAAAAGACCGGTATCGCCGCTCCGATAACAATTACAAACGATGTCCATACATCAAACGGCGAGCCGTCTTTCACGGCCTTTTTTATTCCTAACGGAATCGCAATCAAATAAATTAATAATGTCGACCAAACCCCTAACGAAATTGAAACCGGCATTCTTTCTTTTATTAATTGCCAAACTGTTTTATTACGATAGAAACTGCTGCCGAAATTAAATGTCGCGTAATCTTTTACCATTTTTAAAAAACGCTCCGGCGCCGGTTTATCAAATCCGAATTGTTTTTCAAGCGCCTTAACCAAATCTTCGGGAACACCTTGTGATCCTTGATACTGACTCCGTTGTGCATTGTTTATATTGACCTGTGTCGTCGAGCTTAGCGAAGATTTCGAATCCGTGTTCATTCCCTGATATTTTGCAAGCATATATTCTACCGGACCGCCCGGAGCAAACTGGATAATGACAAAATTTAACAGTAAAATACCCAGTAATGTTAGGGGAATAAGTGCTAATCGTTTGATAATATAGTTTCTCATTCTTGTTCTTTCATCCACCATGTGTGCGGTAAAAAGCCCGTTTTGATATCTGTTTCCGGTTGCGAAAATTTATCCCAATACGCAACACGTTGCGTTGGTGAAAACCAATGCGGAATCAAATACCAACCGTTTAACAAAACCCTGTCTAACGCTCGAATATACGCCTTGTAACTTTCTTCATCGCGCGCTGTTATGACCCCTTTTATCAATTCGTCAACGACCGGATTTTTCAGTCCTAAAATATTATAACTTCCCTTTATATCCGCCGAGTTGCTTCCCCACATTTCAAGTTGCTCGTTTCCAGGCATTCGACTCACATTAAACCCAGCAATCGCCATCTCAAAATCAAAATTATCCAGCCGATTTTTGAAAACACTCGGCTCAATATTACGAAACTTAAGACGAATACCTATCTTTTTTAAATTGGCGATAAACGGCAACATAACCCGCGTAAATGACGAGCCGTTTGCCGAATTGCCCAACACCTCAATTTCTAAAGGCTCGCCGGTTTTAAGGTTTGTCATTCTTCCTTCTAAAAAATCATATCCGGCATCTTGCAATAATTTAACGGCTTGTCGCAAATTTTCCCGCGTTGCTTCCGGTGTCGGATGTTGCGGTAAAGACGGCTCAACCGTGAAAACACTTTCATCCAACTTATCTTTGTATTTTTCCAGAATTTCCAATTCTTTTCCCTCCGGCAATCCTTGTGCTTCCATTCCGGTATTGGGAAAATAACTCGTGATACGCTCGTATTGATGGTAGAATAAATTTGCATTTGCCCAATCAAAATTAAAAGCTAACGTAATCGCTTGTCTGACCCGCTTGTCCTTAAACTTATCTTTTCTCAAATTAAATGCAAAATTTTGCAACGGTGATGCATTGTTATGCTTGATTTCTTTTTTCAAGACCTTGCCGTTTTTTATAATATCATTATCGTATCCGGTCGCCCAAATTTTTGCAATGTATTCTTCTCTCGCATCGATATTTCCGGCAAATAAAGCCTGCAACGTTACCGTTGTGTCCTGATAATAATCATATCGAAGCTCATCAAAATTAAACATTCCTTTGCGTGTCGGCAAATTTTTTGCCCAATAATCATTGCGGCGCTTAAAGTTGATGTATTTGTTGACCTCAAACTTATCCAACTCGTAAGGTCCGCTCCCCAATGGCGGCACCAAATTCGGCTCCGCAAAATCTTTATTTTTCCAATCTGCAGCCGAATAAATGCTCATCTGTGCCAAAATCAAAGGTAATTCACGATTTTGGCTGCCTTCTTTGAAATAAAAACGGACTTCTCTGTCATTGATTTTTTCCACTCTTTCCACATCGCCGTAATACACTTTGTAAAAAGGTTGTCCTTTTTCAATTAATGCCTTAAACGAAAAGATAACATCATCGGCTAAAACCGGCTGACCATTGCTGAATTTTGCTCGCTCATCCAAAATAAAACCGACATAACTTTTGTCTTCGGGATAGTCAAATTCTTTTGCCAACAAAGGATAAACCGTCGTTATATCATCAACAGATGTTGTACCCAAAGTATCCATAGTTAAGGATACCGTATAACCACCGTCTGATATTCCTTTGAAAATAAAAGGATTAAAATTATCAAATGTACCATATGTCGGCATAACTAAACGACCGCCTTTCGGCGCTTGCGGATTGACATATGCAAAATATTTAAATCCTTGTAAATATTTTGGTTTTCCATATAACGCAAGATACGGTAACGGTTTTGCCGAAGCATTTAAGCTCAGCAACAAACAACCAGCCAGAAAAATAAGTTTATTTATAATTGTCGGCATTCATCCACCCGCCAAACGGATAAGAATAATCCTCGTCATTACCGATTTTCGGCTCCGGCATCCCTTCATCTGTTTGTTCCGGTTCTTTAGCGGCGCTTAAGTCTCTCTGTTTTGCAGCTTCCCATTCTTGTCTGATTTCTTCTAATGTTTCTTTTGTTTTCAAAAAACCGCTTTCCCAACTCGGTATTTCTTCGGTTGGTTTTTCTTCCGGCTTAACTGTTTCGGAATCAGGTTCTGTTTCAACAAATTCTTCTGAAGGTTGCGTAACATCTGTTTCTTCTGTCGGCAAAGATAAAGAAATATTGTTTTCTTCCTCTACCGTATCCGTCTCTTCAACAACAGAATCAAATCGTGGTTCTTCTTTTACAGATTCTTCTTCGGCACCGAAACTTTTTGCAAAAGCTAAAGACAAGGGGTCTTTGTTTTCCTCTTCAGGTTCAGCTTTTTTCTTTTCTGTTTTTTTCCGTGTAAACGTATTTATAAACAAACGGCGGGCACTTTCTGACAGGCCGTTTGTTGTCGGCTTTTCTTCCGGCTCGGAAATTATTTCGGTTTCCGGTTCTTCACTGATTTGGCGGTGTGCTAAAGTTAAATCACGATTTTGACGAACAGAATCCGCCGGAACAGCCAATACACTGAAAACTTTTCCCAAAACGCCCGTTTCTATCATATTCAAAAACAGACGTTCTTTATCGTGTTTCTCAAGTGCACCGATAAAATTTTGATACCGTGAACAAAATTCTAAAATTGTTCCACCCAACATGGCATCTACTAATGCTTTTTGCAGAAGTTTATCCGGTAAATTCGGCTGATTTTGAGACAACTCTACAATTTTTTTGCCAAAAGCCCATTTGCCGCCGTTTTTCACCTTAACCCATAATTCGTCTGTTTGTTCGGGTGTTGCCAGTTGTCCCCTTTTGATAATATCCGATAAAAGTTCGTTCATATCCGCGATAAATATATCGACTTTACTGAGCATCACATTATCTTTCAGGCTATCACTCGCTTCCAGCAAAACTTTTGCAATCAAATCGGCATAATCTTGATTTTTTTTCATTTGTTTAAACAGCGAATACATATTTTTATTTAACACAGAGCCGCTGATGTATTGATAAATATACCCGAAAATCACCCATAAAATAAAAATCGGCAAAACAATAACTGCCGTTGTCACCACAAATTCGCTTATTCCGCCGTTTATTTGATTTGAAAAAACATAAAAAACCCAAACGATACTGGTAAAAACCGAAACAAAAAAAGCTGCTGTTAACACGTCCGTTCCTTTCTTTTGTTCTAAATCGGTTTTATCTTAACCTAATTCTTGATTAATGCAATTATTTTCATTCAATAATCAAATGACTTTGCATTTCACAATCAACAAGTTTTTAAAATAATAGTCGAAATTTCATTTTTTTTGTGGTATGACAAAGGCAGGTTTTAATATTGACAGAGATTAAATTATGAATCAAACAAACACGTTGATTTTGGATTTTGAAAAAAACATTGTGGAAATCGAGGCTAAAATTGAGGCGCTAAAACTTTTGGCTCAAGATGAGTCGGTTGATATTTCTCAGGAAACAACTCGTTTAAAACAAAAACTTGAACGCCAAATGAAACTGACTTATGCCAATTTAACGCCTTGGCAAAAATTGCAGGTTTCCCGTCATCCGCAACGGCCTCATTGCTTGGACTATATTAATGTTTTAATTGAAGATTTTACCCCCTTATGCGGCGATCGTTTCTTCGGAGACGACGCGGCCATGGTCGGCGGTATCGGCCGCTTCAGAGAAACATCCGTTGTTGTTATCGGACAGGAAAAAGGACATGACCTCGAATCCAGAATGAAATATAATTTCGGAATGGCAAAACCTGAGGGATATCGTAAAGCTCAACGCTTAATGGATATGGCTGAAAAATTTAATATGCCGGTTTTGTCTTTTGTTGATACCGACGGGGCGTTTCCGGGTATTGATGCCGAAGCACGCGGACAGGCCGAAGCGATTGCTTCTTCCATCGAAAAATGCTTGCAAATTAAAACACCTATTATTTCTGTCGTTATCGGTATGGGCGGCTCCGGTGGTGCTATTGCCATTGCTACAGCCAACCGAATTTTGATGCTTGAAAATTCAATTTACTCTGTTATTTCTCCCGAAGGTTGTGCTTCTATCCTTTGGCGCTCGGCAGACAAGGTTCAGGAAGCAACCGAAGCCTTGCACCTTACCGCTCAAGATTTGCGTCATTTCGGTGTTATTGATGAAATCATTAAAGAACCTTTGGGTGGGGCACATCGTCAACCTCAACAGATGATTGAAAAAGTCGGCGATGCTATTGCCAAACACTTGCGTGAACTTCAAAATTTCAACGGTGAAGAATTGAAGAAACAAAGAACCGCCAAATTTTTGGCAATGGGACGCAATTTGCCCCAAAATTAGGAAAAATTGATGACTCAATATGATGTTTGGCTATTGTCTTTCGGTATCGGCATTTCTGTTTTATTGTTATGCAATTTGTTGTTTGTGATTTTTAAAAAAGATCACCATCAGGAATTTCGTACTTTGGCAGATACTTTATTTCGCGGACAAGCTGAATTGGCCGGCAGGTTATCACAAATGAGTGAATCTTCTTCACAGCAACAGGCAAAAATTTCCGAAGCCATAAACGAACAAAAACTTTCGGTTTTAAAAATTATGGATGACAAATTATTGGCCGTTACCAAAAGTGTCGGCGAAGGTTTACAAAAATCCACCGCCAAAACAACCGAAACCATTCAGGATTTAAGAGAGCGGTTGGCTAAAATTGATGTCGCCCAGCAGAAAATATCTCACCTTTCCGAGCAGGTTGTTTCTTTGCAGGAAGTTTTATCAAATAAACAGGCACGCGGTGCTTTCGGTGAAATTCAACTGAATGATTTGGTTAAATCAGTTTTACCGCCTTCCGCTTATGAATTTCAATGTGTTTTGGGTAATCAAAGACGTGCTGATTGCGTTTTGAAACTTCCGAATCCTCCGGGAACAATCGTTATTGACTCTAAATTCCCGCTTGAAAGTTATCAGGCTTTGCGAGATGCTTCTAATGATCGCGAAAAAACAGAGGCCGAGCGTTTTTTTAGAACATCCGTTCAAAAACATATCAAAGATATTGCCGAAAAATATATTGTTCCCGGCGAAACTGCAGAATCGGCCTTAATGTTTTTGCCTGCCGAATCTATTTATGCGGAACTTTACACAAATTTTACCGATGTTGTCGAAACCTCTTATCGTTCTAAAGTTTGGATTGTTTCACCGACAACGCTGATGGCGACTCTTAATACTATTCGTGCCGTGTTAAAAGATGCAACCATGCGCGAACAAGCCGGCGTTATTCAAAAAGAAGTCGGTGTTTTGGTAGAAGACATCTCCCGTCTTGATGAGCGAATTGAAAATTTATCAAAACATTTTGAAATGGCCGCCAAAGACATCGGTGAAATAAAAATTTCTTCGGGAAAAATTGCGCGCAGAATTGATAAAATCGAAGATTTGGAACTCGGGGAATATCCTCATCCTACCGTTCTCGGTTATACTAAAGAACAACAAAACGTGGGATAACTTGCCAACTTTTTTGATTTTTATTAATTTACGATATTGATTTATAAAACAAAAACGGATAACTTATTACTAACTTAAATAAACATATAACGAGGTATATTGTGACAAAATCTGAATTAATTGAAAAAATCTTAGCTAAAAACCCGCACTTGACATTGAAAGATGTTGACCGCGTGGTTACAACAGTTTTAGATAAAATTATATCTTCTCTGGCTCAAGGAAATCGCGTTGAATTTCGCGGATTTGGAGCTTTTTCGGTTCGAATCCGCACACCGCGTACCGCTAAGAATCCGAGAACCGGTCAAAAAGTTCAAGTTGAGGAAAGAAAAATTCCGCATTTTAAAACCGGTAAACAACTTCACGAATTGCTTAATAAAAAATAATTCTTATTTTTAATAAAGGGGCTGCGCTATGGGATTTGTTAAAACATTAATCGGTCTGCCTGTTATTGCCGTTCTTTTGATTTTTGCTTTTGTTAATAACGACTTGGCAACTTTCAGTTTATGGCCTTTTTCTGCTGAAATAACCGTTTCCCAAAGCGTTGCCGTTTTATTTTTTGTTATCTTGGGTTTTTTGTTGGGCAAATTTTTCTCTTGGCTTTCTTATGCTTCTCTTCGCAAAGATTTGCGTAAACAAAAGAAGAAAAATAAAAAACTCAGCAAACAGCAACAAATTTTAACCGAAACCGTCTCTGATTTGCAAGGCAATTTAGAGCAGGTTAAAGCCGAAAAAGAGGCTTTGTTACCTGAGAAACGTCGTTGGTTTAATTTTTTCAAGAAAAAAGCCACGTCGAGTTCCGATTTTGATGAAAATGGGATGTTTTAATGAACTGGATTACAGACTTTGTTCGTCCGAAAGTAACAAAAGTTACCGTAAAAGAAGATGATATTGCCGACAATCTTTGGATAAAATGTCCGGTATGCGGAAAAATGCTTTTTTCAAAAGAACTCAAAAAAAGCATGTATGTCTGCACCGAATGCGGCCATCATCTGCGCTTATTTGTCGATAAGCGATTGAAATTGCTGTTTGACGGCGAGTATAACGAAATTGCTTTGCCTCATCCGCAAGAAGATCCCCTTAAATTTAAGGACTCAAAGCGTTATATTGACCGTTTGCGTAATTATCGCAAAACAACAGGTCATAATGATGCTATTCGGGTTGCTCACGGCGAAATCGGCGGTATTCCTTGTGTTGTTGCCGCTATGGATTTTGCTTTTATGGGCGGTTCAATGGGAATGGCTGTCGGCGAGGGTATTGTTAAGGCCGCAGAATTATCTGCCCGCAATAATTATCCGTTAATTATTGTGACGGCTTCCGGCGGTGCACGTATGCAAGAGGGTATTTTATCTTTAATGCAAATGGCTCGGACTACTGCCGCTATTAATCAGGTTAAGGAAAAGGGAATTCCTTATATTTCCATTTTAACCGATCCGACAACCGGCGGTGTTTCCGCTTCTTTTGCTATGCTCGGTGATGTTCATATTGCCGAAAAAGGATGTATTATAGGTTTTGCCGGCGCACGCGTTATTGAACAAACCATTCGCGAAAAATTGCCCGAGGGCTTCCAACGCGCTGAATATTTGTTGGAACACGGTATGGTCGACGTTGTGGTTACTCGTTCCGAAATGAAAGAAACTTTAGTTAAAATTATCAGTATTCTGACTCATAAAAAACCGGCGATTGCACGCCCTTTGATTGAAAACAAACCTTCGGCTTAGAATTTGTTATTTATAGCGGAGAAAACCAATGCTTTCATTAAAACATCTCAATATTAAATCGTTTAATGAAAATTTGGCGTATATCAATAAAAATTGCAGCGAATATTCGATTGATGATATCTCTTCTTTATCACAGGTCGAAATTCAAACAGAGACCAGTAAAATTTATGCTTTTCTGCAAGTGGTAGAAGATGATTCTTTAGTTTCCGCAACCGAAATTGCGCTTAATGATGAAGCTTTTGCTGATTTAGGCGAATCCGAAGGGGCACAAATTTCCATCAGTTTGGCGGCTCCCGCACCCAGCCGTGCGGCGTTAAAGCGTAAAATAGCCGGCAACATTTTGTCTCCGCAAGATTATAAATTTATTATCAAAGATATCATCAATCATCGATATTCCGATATTGATATTGCTTCTTTTATTGTTGCCGGCGGTACATTTATCAGCGCCAATGAGGTTTGGGGATTAACCGATGCTCTTGTTAATAACAATAAAATTAATTGGACCTTTGAAAATATAGTGGTTGATCACCATTGTTTGGGCGGTATTCCCGGAAACAAAACCGATATCATTATCGCAGCTATCGTCGGGGCTTACGGTTTGGCTATTCCCAAAACCGTCGCCAAAGCCACGACTTCGTGTGCCAGCGTTGCCGATACAATGGGGGTATTGTGTAATGTTAATTTGACACAAGACCGTTTTGTTGAATTAGTGCAAAATAATCGCGCCGTTATCGCCAATTATGAGCCGCTTGATATTGTTGATGCTGTCAAATCCATTTCTAATGTCGAGCGACATCTCGGTCTGACGCAACAGGAATTTTTGCTGACATCGGTTTTAGCTATTAAAATAGCCGCCGGTGTTACTCATTTGCTGATTGATATTCCTGTCGGTGAAAAGTCTCGTATTAAAACGACTTATGAAGCTATTCGATTGAGAAAACTCGCCGAATTTGTCGGTGATAGATCAGGTGTTCATATAGAAGTTGTCATTACTGACGGCAGTGAGCCTATCGGCAATGGTATCGGCGCTGTTTTGGAGGCACGTGACGTTGTTCAGGTATTAAAAAACAAGCCGACAGCCCCGCAGGATTTGCTTGAAAAATCACTCTTTTTAGCCGGTCGTATTTTGGAATTTGACCCTAAGTTGCGTGGCGGTCAAGGATATAATACCGCGGCAGAAATTTTGCGTTCGGGACAGGCTCTTGAAAAACTGAATGAAATGATTAAAGTTCAGGGCAAAAAAGAACAGCCGGTTATGGGTAGTTTTACACGCGATGTTTTAGCGCCGGAAAGCGGTGAAATTAAAGAAATCGATAATATGCAAATTAATCGTATCGGTATTTGGGCCGGTGTTCGCCAATATTCCGGTGTCGGTATTGATTTATTGAAAAAAGTCGGTGATACGGTTGAAGCCGGAGAGCCTCTTTATCGTATTTATGCCAACACGCCTGATGATTTGAATTTGGCAGAATCAGTTGTCGAAACATCTAATGGTTATATCATAAAATAACAGATTTTTCTTTCTGCAAGACGCAAAAAAAAATAAAAATTTTGATTTTTTTATTGCCAAAGACTTGCACCTGTTTCTTTTGCTCCCTATATAACTTTATAGAAACAAAAATTGTAGGTTAATTTTATTAAAGGAAGCACATTATGAGCAATAAAGTAATCGGTATTGACTTAGGAACGACAAACTCTTGCTTTGCCGTTATGGAAGGCAAGGAGCCTAAAGTTTTGGAAAACAGTGAAGGCGCGCGCACAACGCCGTCTATGGTTGCTTTTACGGACGATGAACGTTTGGTCGGTTTTCCGGCAAAACGTCAAGCCGTTACTAATCCGGAAAACACCTTGTTCGCCATCAAACGTTTAATCGGTCGGCGCTTTAATTCTCCGGAAGTAGAAAAAGATAAAGCGTTAGTTCCGTTTAAAATTATTAACGGCGACAACGGTGATGCTTGGGTTGAAGTTAAGGGTGAGAAATATGCTCCTTCTCAAATTTCCGCTATCGTTTTGCAAAAAATCAAAGAATATGCCGAAAGTTATCTCGGTGAACCGATTGAAAAGGCTGTCATTACTGTTCCGGCATATTTTAATGACTCTCAACGTCAGGCTACTAAAGATGCCGGAAAAATCGCCGGTTTGGATGTTTTGCGTATCATCAACGAACCGACGGCTGCCGCTTTGGCTTACGGTATGGATAAAAAAGCCAACGGTACAATTGCCGTTTATGACCTTGGCGGTGGTACTTTTGATATTTCTATTTTGGAAATCGGTGACGGCGTTTTTGAAGTTAAATCGACAAACGGTGATACCTTCCTCGGTGGTGAAGACTTCGACCAGCGTTTGGTTACCTATTTAACTGACGAATTCAAAAAAGAATCCGGTATTGATTTGAAAAATGACCGTCTGGCTCTGCAACGCTTAAAAGAAGCTGCAGAAAAAGCCAAAATTGAGTTGTCTTCGGTTACACAGACGGATATTAATCTGCCGTTTATTACCGCAGATGCAACCGGGCCTAAGCATTTGAACATTAAATTAACGCGTGCCAAACTTGAATCTTTGGTTGAAGATTTAATTGAGCGTACTGTTGAACCTTGCCAAAAGGCTTTGGCTGATGCAGGCATTAAAGCCAGCGAAATCAGCGAAGTTATTTTGGTCGGCGGTATGACACGTATGCCGAAAGTTCAGGAAAAAGTAAAAGAAATCTTTGGTAAAGAACCTCATAAAGGTGTTAATCCCGATGAAGTTGTTGCCGTCGGCGCAGCTATTCAGGGCGGCGTTTTAATGGGTGACGTTAAAGATGTTTTATTGCTCGATGTAACACCGTTGTCTTTGGGTATTGAAACCTTAGGCGGTGTCTTTACTCGTTTGATTGACCGCAACACAACTATTCCGACGCGTAAGTCTCAAGTCTTCTCTACCGCAGAAGACGGTCAGACCGCTGTTACTATTCGCGTCTTCCAAGGTGAGCGTGAAATGGCACAAGATAACAAATTGCTCGGTCAATTTGATTTGGTCGGTATTCCGCCGGCACCCCGCGGTATGCCGCAAATCGAAGTTACTTTTGATATTGACGCTAACGGTATTGTTAATGTTTCGGCAAAAGATAAAGCTACAAACAAAGAACAAGCTATTCGTATTCAGGCCAGTGGTGGTTTAAGTGATGCCGATATCGAAAAAATGGTTAAAGATGCCGAAGCCAATGCTCAAGCTGATAAGCAAAAGAAAGAATTGGTTGAAGCAAAGAATCAGGCAGAAGGATTGATTCA
>Ga0310786_10009080_pt1 | contig 12681 bp, 13 predicted proteins | sample AusTroGonzalo_MG_FD_203881 | JGI IMG/M metagenome (GOLD analysis project Ga0310786, IMG submission 203881) | Bovine rumen microbial communities from tropical cattle in Woodstock, Queensland, Australia - Gonzalo_03 (v2) (version 2) | ecosystem: Host-associated > Mammals > Digestive system >...
ATTATAAATAAAATGGTGTTCCAGGGTATCCTGTGTCAAAATTTAATGGTTTCTGTATGGTTTTAATGGATGTCCGAAACGAAGAATAACCCAACGAACCATTGCAAATTGTAAATTTTTTTAATGTCATTATAAAATTTAACGTTTTTTGTGATATAATGCATATTGTGTTAAAGGTGTTATTATGAAACGAAATCAGGTAGTTTTAATATATGGGTTACCCGCAAGTGGTAAATATACAGTTGCCAAAAAGATACAAGAACAATGTGGGGGTGTCTTATTGGACAATCATTATTTTTATGACATGTTTGTTGGTATAACGGAAGTCAATGATGAAACAAGACATGAATATTTTGGTCGTGTTGGAGCAGTAAAACAGGCTTTTATTGACGTGTTACGAAAGTTTTATCCAAAAAAACAACATGTAAGATATATATTTACATCCGTTCTTTTACGTGGCGAAACGTTACCTGCCAGATTGCAGAAATTCGCACGTGATATAAATGCTGATTTTATCCCGATTGAATTAAAAGTTAAGAAAGATATTTTGTTGGAACGTTGTGATACAGAACAACGCAAGCAACGCAAAAAAATACACAACAAAGAAAAATATAATAATGTGTTAAAAGATTGGTTTCCGATTGCTTTCCATTCAAGGCACCCCAACAGATTTGTGCTTGATTCAACAGAATTAACATTGGATGAGACGTTTTCAAAAGTAAAAAAACACCTAAAAAAATTTGATTAAAAGGGGTATTAAATGCAAAAATGGGAAAAGGCACTTGATAAATTTCTGCAACGATATGTAAAAGAACCTTGGTTCGAAGGTGCTTTGTTATGTGGTAGTTATGCAGCAGGAAATCAAAACAAATTTTCTGATATAGACGTTAACATTATTGCTACGAATGATTTGGGATGGCAGGAAAAATCAAATTGCTACGTTGATGGATTCTTGATTGAATACACTATAAATCCGATGTATAAAAACCAAGAATACATGAAGTCGGCATTAGAAAGCCATGCATTAATAAATCAAAATATGTTTTAATATGGTAAAATTTTATATGACAAACATGGGGTAATGAAAAAATTACATCAACAAGCCGTTCGTGAATTGAAACGGAAAATAAAACCATTTTCTAAATATACCATTGATTATACAAAATATGGTTTGTGGTGCACATATGATGACATGATATCGTTAAAACATGATGGGTATCAAATAGATTTGGTATATTGGTTATTGGTAAGTCGGTTAATTACCGCATATTGTGATTTTAATTGTTTACCACGTGTCCCGCTGGCAAAAATACAAAAGATGTTACTAGATCCAATATATGCAAAACGTTATCATATGGACCGTTTGCCCGATAAAAAATTCACATCACTTTTGATGGCTTGTTTTGACGCAAAACCAAAAGAAAAAATATCGGCTGTTGATAAATTGTATAAATTTGTTATTAAATCTGGTGGTGGATTTGATATTGGTCAATTCCGTGGGAAACGAAAGATTGAAAAAAAATAGATATTCAAATAAGGAGCATATTATGGACATAAGATTTTGCACAGATAGCAATTTTGATCAAGATATTGAACTTATAAAAAAACATAAAATTGGTGTTGAATTCCAAGAATTTTATGACCCATTTATAAAAAATCTGGCAAAAACACTTAAGCACCAGAAAGAAATGTCTGTAAAAATTAAACACAAGTCATTACATGCCCCTTTTTGGGAATTAAACCCAGGAACAAAAATGCCTGGATTACGGAAAGAAACAATGAAAATGTATAATTTTGCATACAAATGTGCCAAAGAATTGGGTTGTGATAGTATAGTTGTTCATAATGGGTATTACCCAGGAACATATGGCTATTCTGGATGGGTAAGAAGAACAACCGCTTTTTGGCAAGAATTCTTTGCTGATAAAGATAACAGTATCACGATGATGATTGAAAATCAGTTCGAAAAAGATAGTGAATTGATAAAAATGGTCATAGATTCTGTAAATGATAAAAGATTAAAGGTAAATTTGGATATTGGACACGCAAATTGCAATTCAGATATGTCGGTTTACAATTGGATAAAAACACTTGGTAAACGTATTGGTTATATGCACCTGCATAATAATCACGGTAAAAATAGTGGTGCAGAACATTTGGATGAACATTTGGACATAACCAATGGAACGATAGATATTAAAAAAGTTATAAAACTGGTTAAACAACATTGTCCAAAAGCAATATTAGCCATAGAATCATCAAAGAATGCAGAACAATCGATCGAATTGTTGAAAAGACTTGTAAAATAACGACATTTTACCGTTTACACCGTGGTATTTTGGTATTATAATAGTGTATATAATGGGACGATGTGTAAATTTTCAGTCGTCCCATTTTTTATTAAATTACCCGTTTGCGACAGTATTTTTATGTATTATAATCTATTCGCAGAAGCAGAGCATAAGGTTGCAACAATGAAAAAAATTGCATACGTTCAACAAGTTGGTCATCAGGTTGGATTATATGATAACACCAATCACGAATATACCAGAGTTCACGGACAATTAGTATCATATACATCAGATTTTGTGGTCACCACCAACAGCAAAACATCAACACATAATCGTGTTTATAATGCAAATGGTCATTGGATTCGTGATGTACATAAATAAGTATGTCACGTTATCTGGTGTGTGGATTACATTTGATATCAAACAATTCGTAGGAAAATATGAAACGATTATTGTCAATGTGCCCCAGGTTATCGGCAAGAATTTCTTTGGTAATATAAGAATTCACTTTTTCCGGGGTTTGTTCGATTTTTTCCAAATACATCGAATTTGACGGTATTTTGCAATGTTGTTTGGTTAATTCAATGGCTGTTTCAATTTGTTCAGTTGTATAATTTTGTGCCCAAAGATTAAGGTGGTAATGGCACGTGTGGGTTTTGCCGTATTCAATAAAGCCAACAAAATTTACTGGGTTACGGTTCCAATGTCGCCCACAAAGGTATTTTTCAAATGTGGTTGTGATATAGTGCAATGTTTTTCGGGCAGAATTTAAGTCGTCTGTATAATTTTGCACAGGTGGACGGATAGTCAAGAAATGGGAAAAATGCTGGTTGTTTAGCCAGTTATGTAATTGTGCTTGAGCAGACAGTGTTTTGCTTTTGCTGATAAAAGAATAATTTATATTTGTCATTGATTTGCCTTTATGGTTTATTTATTTGTTTTTATTAAATTTTTATAAGTTGTTTTGGTAAGTGTTGAATTGTTCTTATTTGAAAATGGGTATAATTTTTTATTTGGTCGTTTTGCCAGTATGTTGATTTGCCGACAAAAGACGACATTAATATAAAATATGGCGATATTTACAGGCCCACGAAATTATAATAATGTCGTTTACACATACGTCATTGCCGATGATAAAAATTCCAGTAATGACGGATGATATTTATACGTGCCGTATCGTAAAGGCGTTTTTTCACCTAGACCGGGGTCAGAATATACCCAATAAATGACTCCTTTGGCTGAACAAGTGCATACGGCAAAATGACCTGTTGGTTAATCTGTGGGGAGATACCCCGGGGTTAAAATGGTATTTTATGGCACGACAACACCCAGACGATTTATGTCTGGTTGTGTATTTATTAAAAATGCAAAATATGTGCCTCATATAGTATAGAACGTGTCGGGTAATGCAAAATCGCGAAAAAATTTTTAACTTTTTGAAAAATAAATATCTTGCTTTGGGCTGATTTGTATGATACGCACTAAATATGTGCAAAAAATTTATTCGTTAAAACAAAGCATTATATTTACGACTCGTTAAATTCTGGATTTTTTAAGATACCAACAAGTTATATGTTTCAGGGTCGTTTTTACGTAAATTTTCCTTAAACAACTTCATATTGTTGGCCAGTTCCACGAAATTATCAAATTCATCGGTTATAAAATTGTTTATTGTTTTCCACCACAATAAGGCGCCACTTTTGTGGCGTTTTTATTTATCGTGTTGAAATCAGTCATAATTATGATAGATTAGTATTTATGAAAATAATTGATGCACACAGTCATATTGATTATATAACACATAAATGCCAAAAAGATGTTGTTGGCACTGTGTGTAATACGGTTGATGAAAAACAATGGTCTTGGTTAATTAAAATGGCCCAAGAAGATAATAATATTTATGCTGGTTTTGGAATTCATCCTTGGTATGTTGAATCTGCTGATTCAGAATGTTTTAAACGATTAGAAACATTGTTAAAAATGAATCGGTCTTTCATGGTTGGTGAGATAGGATTAGATAAATATAGACCGAATATGGAAAAACAAATTGAATTTTTTATAAAACAATTTGAAATAGCTATGGGTTTACAAAGGACTGTTTTTGTTCATTGTGTTGGTGCATGGGACAAAATATTACATATATTAAAACAATATAAACAATCACCAAAAATAGTATTTCATGCTTTTAATGGTAATGATGATATTTTGAAACATTTATTACAAAATAATAATATGTATTTTTCGTTTGGTAAAAATGCTTTATACGACGGTTTTTGCCGTATAGAACAAATTCCAATTGATAAAATTTTGATTGAATCTGATGGTAAAAAGGACATAATTTTGATTGATATAATAAATAAAATATCACAAATAAAAAACAATAAGAATATAGATAAAATTATTTATGATAACACACGAAGGGTTTTAAGTGATGAATAGATTGCATCGTATATCTATGTTGTTAGGAAAAGAAGCCATTAACAAATTAAAACAATCAACAGTAATGGTTGTGGGGTGTGGGGCTGTCGGTTCTTTTGCAATTGAAGCTTTGGCACGTAGTGGCATAGGGCATTTAATTCTAATTGATTTTGACCAAGTTGAAGAGTCAAATATAAATCGTCAATTATTTGCTTTGGATTCAACTGTTGGTAAATCTAAGGTGGAAGTGGCTAAGCAACATATACGTGATATAAATCCAGAAATAATTGTTGATGTGTTTAATATGTTTTTTGATGATAATACAACATTGGAAATACGTCCTGATTTTGTCATTGATGCAATTGATACGGTTCCATCAAAAATTGCGTTATATAAATGGTGTAATGATAATGGTGTTTCTTTTGTGTCCAGTATGGGGGCCGCACGAAAAACAGATATTACAAAGATTAAAATTGATAAAATATCAAAAACTACTGTATGTCCATTGGCTGCAAAAATTCGACGTATTGTACGAGATATGAATTTGGATAATTTTCCAGTGGTTTATTCAACTGAAAACGCAGCACCACAAACAAATAGCGGTCATGAATTTGGTTCGATTGTGACAGTAACTGGAACTTTTGGTTTAATGTTGGCTGATTTTACAATTAAAAATTTAATCAAGTAAGAAAACTTTCTTATCTGCGGTTTTTGCCGTGTACAGCGTTTTTTTCCTATGAATACGTGCCTATGTAAATGTGTTGAATCGTTTGATACAATGCAAGTGTTGAGATTAATCAGCAACAAAAGGAGAAAATTATGAAAAAATTTATTGCCACATCTATGGCAGTATTATTGGCGGTCCCAGCATTCGCGGGTGGACAAGCATACGAACAACAAACTACCGATTTTATGGGAATGAAAGTTTTGCCATATGTCGCATTACGTGGTGGTGCTACATACGGTAGTTTAAATTATGATTTCAATGATACTAAGAAAACAGTATCGCAGAATTTGTATCAATTGCGGGCTGCCCTTGGTTTAGCCATGTATGATACTGCGCGTTTTGAAGTTGAAGGTTCTTTCTTTACAAAAGGTAAAGAAAGGAAGGATTTTGGAAATCTGACAAATGTAGAAATTTCCACTGAAAACATCGAATTGATGGCAAATGGTTATATGAATATTGGCCATTTCAGATATATTCAACCATTTGCAGGTCTTGGGTTAGGTATGGCATTTATACAAACCAAAGAATCTTATCCTGCATTCTCGCATAGCAAAGACCACACAAAATTGTCTGGTATGGCAACACTGGGGCTTGATATGCCTTTTGGATGCTATTCTGTGGACGTAGCTGCACGCTATAACTATATTGACGTTGCATCAGGAATGCATAATTTCAGTGCAGACGTAGGTGTCCGTTACAAATTTTAATGGATGATATATTTTATTCCTATGGCAAATCCCGTTTTATACGGGATTTTTTATTGTTGCAAAAATTTTAAGGATATTGGCATAATAGGTGTATGAAAAGATTCCTGAACATTTTTGTGTTTTTATTTGTTTATACGGATGCAAGTGCCACTGTGTTTGGGCCGGGTAATCATAGTGTTGGTTCTTTTTCTGGGGATGATAATATTATAAATTCCGGTGCTGTTATAAACGCTGATGGTGGAACTATATCTGTGACTGGGGGAATGAAAATATATAATGACGGTATTATAAACGGGAATTTAGATACAAATGATTTCAATGTTCATATTCGTAATGGTGGCACAATTAATGGAAATATTATTTTGTATCGCGATGATGCACTTACCCAGATTGTTCAAAGTGATTCGGATATACAAATTTTGCCAATAACAGGCGATTATGATTTTATTGTGAATGTTGAAAATTTTGATTGGTGTGCAAATTTGAATAGTTTACAGAATCTGGGGGCTGGTACGTATTTTATTAAAAATTCCGAAATCAAAGTTGATGATTTTTCAGATTGGCAAAATTGGGGTGCAAATGTCACTTTGTCTAATGAAGGTGTTTGTACCTTGGTTGTAACAGATTCATCAACAGTAACATCTGGTACGATTATATCACACGTAACAAACGCATCTAATATTATGGTCAGATTGGATGATTTAGATGGGCTGTATACGGTGGATTTTACCGGTCAAACCCAAGTTGTTATGAATGTTGTTCGTGAAACAAATTACGAACATATTTTTAATGGTAATCTTGGAAGTTTTTTGGAATCGCTTAAAACATCTGATTCTGATTTTATGAATTTGTTGAATAATGCAAATACTATGGCGAATTTACGCGATGCCATGAATTTATCATACAGATTTAATCCTTCTGTTTTGATGCGACCCGTAAAAGCGGTTCATAATTTTTCGTTAATGAATAATTTGTTTAATGATAAAGATTCTGGTATAGGGCTAGAACCTTTTTATATTGCTGCGGATAACGCAAATAGTTTTGGTGCAAGGCTTTATTTAAACACAAAATATGATGATATAGCTTTGGAATTTGGGGCGACATTTAACAAATTTGATTATGATAATCAATTTAATGATTTTGGTGGTTTTATCTATGGTGGTGATGTAAATATTCGGAAAAATTTTAATAATTTTTGGTTGCATGGACTGGCGGGTTTATCAATGATTCAGTTTAAAACAGAATCTATGTATGTTGATGGCAATATAAAATCGAATCCTTTTGGTCATTATTTTTATAGCGCGATTGATGCTGGTTATGATTATAAAATTTTTGATGATTTGGTTATATCACCATTGATGGGATTGGCATTTCAAAAATATGGTGTGGTAAATTTTTCTGATACAGATACAAATTTTCGAGCTGGTTTTAATACACGCTATTCATTTGTAATGGATGGGTTTAGATACGAATATTTATTATTGGCTGGCGTGAACACAAATTCTGATTTATTTGGGTCGATACAGATTGGATTTGCATCTGTGGCTGATGGGGCGGGGGCTAAGTTTGACCTTGATGTATTCAAAACCGATGTTGGAACCGATTATCGTGCATCAATTGATGCACGTGTTATGTTCTAATTCGTTTTAACGATTTCGCCACGCAAAGAGGCTTTGTTCGCGTCTGTAATTTTTATCTTTTGTAGTGGTGATATTTCAGTGTCTGGTTTTTCAACTATACATTGTTGCATATATGGTGTGCGGAATACCAGATGACGACCCGTTTTATCAATGCCTTCGCAAAGGCATATCATTTCTATCCCAATACAAGACACGTTAAATGCACGTTGATTCTCATTTAATTGTGAATCCAGTTGTTGTAAGCGAACAGATTTTATTTGATCTGAAATTTGGTTCTTCATCAATGCTGCCGCCGTATGCGGGCGAGGTGAATATTTAAATGAATATGAATTTATATATCCAATTTCTTTTGCTATGTGTAAAGTTTGTTCAAAATCATCATCTGTTTCATCCGGAAAACCGACAATAAAATCAGATGAAATTTGAATGTCAGGACGCACAGATTTTAATTTCTGAACTATTGTCCTATACACATTTATATCATCGGGTCGATTCATCAATTTTAATATACGAGGGGACCCGCTTTGAATAGGCATATTCAAAAATGGTAAAAGTTTTTCTTCGGTTCCAAATATTTCAATTAAATCATCAGACATTTCGGTTGGATAACTGGATGTAAAGCGTATACGACAGATTTCGGGCAGTTTAGCCGTTTCACGAATCAAATCTGATAGACGAAAAGTATTTCCTTTGTCATCTGTATATCTGTATCCGTTGACATTCTGACCCAAGAAACAGATTTCAATTGCGCCGGTTTTTGCTGCGTTTATTGTGTCCCGAATAACATCATTAAAAGGACGCGATATTTCACGACCACGTGTGTACGGGACAATACAATATGTACAACAATGGTTACATCCTTCTTGGACAGGAATATACGCAACCGAAGGTGTTTGTATCATGCGTGGTAATTCATCAAATTTTTCAATGCCCGTTAAATCGATGTTTAATAATTTTGTATCTGGGTTATCAATGATTTCGGGTAATTTATGATAACTCTGCGGTCCAAGAACAAAGTTTAATTCAGAAATCCTTTTGAACGCATCGCTACCCGATTCGCGTGCAACACAACCAACTATACCGAAAAGAGCTGATTCTTTTTTTGCATTACGTATGCGTCCTAGGGCAGAATAGACCTTGTTTGTGGCTTTTTCACGAACTGCGCATGTGTTAAGTATTATTAAATCAGCATCAGCTACGTTATCAGTTTCAACCATGCCACGTGCCTTTAACATCGCAGCTATGCGTTGACTGTCATAGACATTCATTTGACAACCGAAAGTTTGAATAAAGAATTTCTGCATATGTTTTTTTTTATTTTTGTGTTGTGCGATTTTTTTCAACCAGCTGTTTGTTGCGTGATTTAATAGATAAATATCCGTCGATATGTTTTTGTATGGTAGTGTCTTCTTGTAAAGTAATTTTTTGTAAACCATATTTGACACCAGTAATAGGGTCGTTTTCAAGTAATACAACGATATCGATAGTTTCATTATTATCTGCCATTTTGTTTTCCTTTTATTTTTGTATTGTTCTGTTAAAAAAGATTTGTTTATGTCTTTGTTTAACCATATTGTATTGTTTTATGCCAGGTTTTTGAATAAAATTTTTGTGTTTACTTTGTTGTTTATCCGACGACAGCAGCACAGATATTTTATGCTTTTTTTGTTGTATCGAATTATTAAAATCTTCCATTTGTTCGTTTAGTTTATCAAGCTTTTCTAAATCGTCTTTGACAAGCAACAAAGCCAGTTCTTGTAATGTCATTTGATTTGGTTCAACAATAACGACCGCCATATGTTTTATATCTTTTGCCATTTGATGTATACGGAACAATTCTGCGCTTTTTTTTATCAGTTCAGATTCCATATCATGCGGAATAAAAACAATAACGTCGTCCATACTAACCTAATTTTTGTTTTAATAAATCACTTACCATCGCAGGATTTGCCTGGCCCTTGGTTGCTTTCATTACATTACCAACAAAGAATCCAAGTAATCCAACTTTGCCAGATTTATATTGTTCAACCTGGGCTGGATTGTTTTTAATTACTTCATCCACAGCCGATTCGATTGCCGAAGTGTCTGTGATTTGTTTCATTCCATATTTGTCTGCGATTTCATGAATTGTACCACGTTCACCATCCAACATTTTGATAAATATATCTTTGGCCTGTTTGCCGTTGATTTCATTTGATGCAATCATATCAACCAGTTCAGCTAAATTAGCAGGCGTAATAATACGTGGGGCATCGGGGTCGGAATTTTCAGTAATTTCGTTTGTAATATCCATATTTTCAGGATGTGCGAACAATTCAGAAATCAACCAGTTTGCAATCGGTTTTGCACGTTCTTTCTTGCCGTCCACAGCAGCATCATACCAATGCGAAATATCAACTGTTTCAGTCAAACGCACAGCATCGTATTCAGGCAGACCATATTCGTTGATATAACGTGCGCGTGTCGCAGTTGGTAATTCCGGCATGTTTTTACGTATGCGTTCGATTTCGTCATCTGTGATTTCCAATTCCAATAAATCAGGATCTGGGAAATAACGATAATCAAGTGCATCTTCTTTGCTGCGCATAACCGTTGTTATACCTTCGTCAGGATGATAACGCATAGTGTTGCGTTCGATTACACCGCCGTTTTCCAATATTTCAATTTGACGTTTTGCTTCGTATTCAATAGCTGCTTTGATAAATTTGAACGAAACCATATTTTTGATTTCGCATCTTTCGTTGAAATATTTTGCACCAACTGGACGTACAGAAACATTGACGTCTGCACGCATAGAGCCTTCTTCCATGTTTGCCTTGGAAACACCCAACGCACGCGCGATTTCGCGAATTTGACGCAAATAGCGTTCTGCTTCATCAGGGGAAGTTATATAAGAACGATTTTCAGGATCTTTTAAATCGATATAGCATACAATTTCCAGCAATGCGACACCTGTGCGGTTATAATCTGCAAAAGATTTTGTTGGGTGCATATCATGTTTTAATTTCCCAGCATCTTGTTCCAAATGTGCACGCTCAATTCTGATTTTTTTTGGGTTTCCGTCATCACCCATAATTTCAATCCAACCACGTCCGACAACTGGAGGTTCTTCAACTGGTTGAGAAATTTGATAACCCTGGGGCAGGTCGGGATAAAAATATTGTTTACGGGCAAATTTAGAGTGATGTGAAATTTCAGCGTTTATTCCAAGTCCGAATTTGATAGCCTGTTCAACGCAGTATTTATTCAAAACTGGTAGCATACCTGGCATAGCGACATCAATCATACATGCCTGGGTGTTTGGGGCGATTGTTGGATTATAATCAGCCGATGCGCCACTGAATAGTTTTGAATTGGATAACACTTCTATGTGTGTTTCCAGAGCAATGACCACTTCCCAATCTGTTGTTTTGCCTTTAATCGTAAACATTTTTCTTTTTCCTTGCTTTTTTGTTTTTTGTATTTTATTATGTGTCCCACGGATGGCCAGATAGCTCAGTTGGTAGAGCAAGGGACTGAAAATCCCTGTGTCAGTGGTTCGATTCCACTTCTGGCCACCATTTTTTATTCCCCCATTATTGTTGTTGGACGATTATCAACATTGGCTGCGGTTTCAATGTGTTTAGCCAATTGCAGGACGCGCATATCATCAAAGCGACGGCCAACAACCTGCATCCCCAGTGGCAAACCATTTGTAGCCAAACCACATGGAACCGATACTGCAGGAACCCCGGCCAAATTCATTGCAACTGTGAACAAATCCAATGCATAATATTCAAGTGGTGTTAAATCTGAATCCAATGGCAGGGCAGTACCAGCACCAGAAGGACATACAATCAAATCACATTGTTCAAATGCTTTTGTGAAAGCATCTGAAATCATACGACGAACACGTGCGGCTTGCATGAAATAGACTTCGTAGGATTCAGATGATAATACAGCAGTGCCGATAACCATACGACGTTGAACTTCTTCACCAAAACCAGCTGCGCGTGTTTTTTTGTATGTGTCTTCCAAATCAACGCCTTCGACACGCAGACCGTAACGCATACCATCATAGCGTGCTAAGTTTGATGATGCTTCGGCTGGGGCAATAATATAATATGCCGCCAACGCATCAAGGATGTTTGGAATAGAAACTTCAACAATTTCTGCACCCATAGATTTCAAATCAGCCACGCGTTTTTCAAACAATGTTTTCATATCATCAGAAATTTTAACTGAATCAAATTCTTTGATTATACCGACGCGTAATTTTTTACCATCGCCAAGAATAGGTTGTACTTCACCATTTAGTTCAAATTTTGCGTTTGGACTGCTGGTTGAATCTTTGTCATCATGACCAGCCATCGCTGATAATAAAAGAGCAGTGTCGTCAACGGTACGTGCGATTGGACCCGGTGTGTCAAGACTGGATGCAAATGCCACACATCCCCAACGTGAACACAATCCGTATGTTGGTTTCATTCCAACAAGTCCAGTGATTGAACACGGAAAACGAATCGAACCACCTGTGTCGGTTCCGGTGCCACCCATAGCAAGACCAGCTGCCACAGCAGATGTTGTTCCACCTGACGAGCCGCCAGCTGTTAAATGTTTTTTCCTTTGCCATGGGTTTACCGGGGCACCAAAATATGATGTTTTAGAAAATGTTCCCATTGCAAATTCATCCAAATTTGATTTGCCCAACAATACGGTTCCACTGTCAATAAATTTTTGTGACACAGTTGATTCATATTCAGGAACAAAATTTTCGAGCATATGTGAAGCTGCCGTTGTGCGAATACCACGTGTAGCGAACAAATCTTTCATAGCGATTGGAATGCCGTCCAGTGGAAGCGGATTACCATTTGCTATGCGTTCTGCTGCTGCGGTTGCGTCACGTAGCGCACGTTCGG
>Ga0310786_10009081_pt1 | contig 12681 bp, 7 predicted proteins | sample AusTroGonzalo_MG_FD_203881 | JGI IMG/M metagenome (GOLD analysis project Ga0310786, IMG submission 203881) | Bovine rumen microbial communities from tropical cattle in Woodstock, Queensland, Australia - Gonzalo_03 (v2) (version 2) | ecosystem: Host-associated > Mammals > Digestive system >...
ATTTGATATGGCAAGCATTCGTACAAGTTTCAAAATAACTTTCTGTCATCCACTAAGTGATTTGATATCTCTTTCTCATTTTTCATCATAAATTTTTACGTCCATTTCCAAATTTTCTCATTTCTGCTTCAACTTGATATCTATTGTATAATCTACGACTTGAGCTAGTAATGCGTTGATTATTTCGGTCAATATTGGCAAATATCACTCTAATACAAACAATAATAATTCTTTCGAAAAAATCTGATGAAGATTTTTTACCATAATCTCATCTTGTTTCAATTTGTTTATTTCGATAGAATTTTCTTTGAAATCATTTATCAGACTTTCGATTTCATGCAAAGATCTATCCATAATTTTGTTGTAATTATCCAATTCTTCATACTTTTTTATTTCGATTGTATCCAATATTTTTTCTTGCTCAACTTTCTTGGTCTCAAGTTCTTTTATCTCTCATTCCAAGGTTCAAATATTTGATAGGATATTTTCTATCTGCTGTGATAATTTTATTTTTTCATTATTCAAACTCTCTAGTTCTTTAGCTCAATTTTCTAAAGCTAAAATTTCTTTGTCCAAACTTTGACTTTCAATGTTCAGTGCTTTTAGACTTTGCCAAGATTCTTGTACTTTTTTGAAATCAACTTTTGCCAAAAAATCTCTCAAAAGTTGCATTTTCTTTTCGATATCTTCAATACTTTTCATTAAGTCTGAAATATTTGTTGAATCTGAAACTTTACTTTGTCCCGACTTTTCTGCTATAGATTTTTCAATTTCATCAAGTTTACCTTTCAATTCTCATAGCTCAGTTTCCAAATTAGCTTTTTGTCTTTCTAATTCTGCAAAAGTTCATCTGTTTATTTCTTTTACAAATGGGCAATTTGACTCGATTTTTGCACAAGCGAATTGTGATTCTTTGTTCATAGTATTATCAATTTCTGTGATTTTTTTTTGTACATTCTCAACCTGTTTCTCAATATTTTCCTTATTCGTCTGTAAATTCTTTAATTCTATTTCTACATTTTTTGCTTGAGATTCTATCTTGATTTTCTCTGTCTCAATTTGACTTTCTTTCAACTTTTTTTCATCAGCCAAAGATTTTCATTGGATTGTGATTTGGTTTATTAATTCATTCATTCACTCCAAATTATTTCATTTTACAAGTCACAAAGCACTAAGTCCACTTGGTATTTCTACATTATAATTTACTCATTTTTGTAAGTTTTCCATTTCATTGATTAACTCCAATTTCTTACTCTTTTTTTGATTGATTTTTTCAGGATCGAATCACGAAATTTTTTGGTCAATTGAGATTATTTCTCTTTCAATATTTGATTTTTCTGTATTGAATTGATTTATTTTATTTTTCCTTTCAGAAATATCTTTCTCAGTATTCTGCAAATTCAGCAAAAATCATTGATAATCCTTTTTTTTATCGGCGATTTTTCCATCAATTCTCTTCGACAATTCTAAATCAAATCCGTCTATACTAAATTCATTTACATTCACTTTATCGGCAATCATTTCCAATTCATTCACAAAATCGTTGTACTCATCACTGATTCCAATATTTTCAAATTTCTGAATTTCTCTGAAATTTCTGATATAATTTCACAAACTATATTTTATTTTGTTGTCGAATAGGGTAGTGTCCGACTTAATTTTCAGTGTTGTCTGAATCTCTTTTTTTCTATCAGCAATTTGGTCTTTTACTTCATCAATTCCAACTAGATTGAAAATATTTTTCATGACATTAAGTCTGTCTGCTGGCTGTAATTCAAAAATGTTTTCGCTATCTTGGAGCAAAAATACTGTGCTCAAAAATACTTCTTTTGGTGGTAAAAATCATTTCAAAGTTCAGTCCAAATCAGTTTCATTTTTGAATACTACTTCATCTAATTTAAATCCGTATTCTTGCATAGTCTGCTGGATATCTTTATTATCAGAAAGTACTAGATTTTCTACATTTCATTCCACAGTAAATAGCTGGGATTTACAGATATCTTTTGCTTTTCCCTGTTCCAAATTCCTCACAATCAGATAATATTGTTCATCTTGCTCAAAAACTAGTTTTATAAATCATTTTTCACTATCGGTATTCAAAATATTTCTCGTACTATATTTATACAAAGCATAAACTGGTCCATCAAAAAACAAAAAACTTTTTCCACTTCCTATTGGAGCTTTAATCAAATATTTTCATTTTTTGAAAAAAATATTCTTGAGTTTTCACTTAAAAGGTCAGATATTACTATAAGAAATTGCTAATAAATCCAAACTAAATATATACACAAAAAATAAAGACAATACAATGTATTCCTAAGCATAGTACTAGAAAATAAATATTTTTCAAGTGGAAAAACAAGTATTTGTGTAATTTATATGAAATTTTATTGTTTTAATGCCAAAATCCCATGACAGCATAAAAAAAACTGTCATGGAATTAAAGAAAAGCTCCTTAAAGGAGGTGTTTGCGTATGAGTTTCATATGCAAACTGAAAGTGTGGAACAGTAGCATTAATGTTTGCTGAACTGAACGGCTTACCACAATTTGTGTGGGTTAGACTTCGCTCTACTACTGTTTCCACACCTCATTATAAATGAGTATGGCAATTATTTTTTAAAAAGTCAAGTTATTTTTTAAAAAACAATATTTCTATATGAAAATGGCTTCAGGTTCCAATTTTACTCAGAATTTATTATAAACAGTATTTTGAATTTCATTTGAGAATTTAATAACATCATCTCATACAGCACTTCATTCATTTATTAAGATTAAAGCGTGTGTTTTATAAGTTCAAACTTTTCAATTTGATTTTCATTTGAATCCACATATGTCAATTAATTGTCAGGCAGAAAGTTTGATTCACTCCTTAACTTCAAATCATTTTAATTCAGGAAATTTTTGCTGTAAATTATTTCGTTGCTGAACTGAAATAATTGGATTTTTGAAAAAGCTTCATGCCGTTCAAATCTCATGCCAATCCGGTAATTTTCATTTTCTGATTTCTGTAATAACTTGCACAAATTCGCTTGGAGTAATGTTTTCTGAATCAAATCACAATTCAGTGATTTTTTCGCTTATACCAGCATATTCACAATTAAATTTATAATCTTTTGAATATTTTTTTAATTTATATGTGACATATGTAATCAAAAAATTGTCTTTTAATTCACGCTTAAATATACTATCACGATATGCAAAATGACAATCAGAATTTTTAAATGTTTTTAGTTCTCATGTAATTAAATCAATTCACTCTACTTCATATATAACATCTTTTGCTTCAGCTCAATAAGCTCAAATATTTTGTACTGCAGAGGCTCAAATACTACTAGGAATATAAGCTAAATTTTCCATTCAAACTAAATTATTTTTTGCACATTCAGAGACAAAATCGTATCGGATTTCTCATGCTCAAACTTTTATCAAAACTTCATCATCATTTCTCAAAATTTCTTTTCATGTAATATTAATTTTTATTATTAATCACTCAAAATCTTTGGTAAAGATTGTGTTCGCTCATAGTCAAAGAAAGTATTTTTTTTTAGTATTTTTGTAAATATCTGAAATAATTAGCTCATGAATATCTTCTACATTATTTATTTTTACGAAATATCTTGCTATACTTGGTAACATAAAAGTATTATATTCTTTCAAATTCACATTTTCTAATATTTCCATATGAATTATTTTATAATGTAAACATATTCCTTATAGTGAAAATCTTAGTCTATTCAATAGTTTTCAATTTATAAAAAAGCCCACCAAACGATGGGCTTCTTTATCTTTGAATCTAATTAAAAATTTCTAAAAATTCATTTTGCAGCATTCTTTTCATCTTTTTCTTTTTTGTATTTTTGAATTTTTTTGTACTCTTCATCTAATAAGAATATAAATTTATTCATTTTCTCCAAAACCTGCATTTTTTTGTTTTTGTCATTTTGTAAATCAGGAATTTCACTATACAAAGTCACATCATTAATTATAACATCCAACGAATCATCTTCAAGGTAAAAAGCTAATACATTTGATATAGTAGATTCATCATCTTTATTAAGTTCATTTCTTTCAATTTCAACATAATCGCTTCAAGCTAATATTTTATATGAAATTTTACGTTTGTCATCATTTCCTCACAATAAATCAAATCCAACATCACTATCTTTTCAAACTAATTCATGTATTTTATCTGTTTTCCGTTGTAACTCACCAAATTTTTTCTGAATATCTGTCTCAAATTTAGTTTGATCATATTTTTCATAGTCATCTACGGCATTATCTGTAAAATTATTTTCATCACTATTATTAGCATCTCATTTATAATTTACTTGCTGTACTGGTTCCTCATCATTTACATTTTCAGTGTATTCATCAACATTATTTTCATCATTATCATCCACATAATCATCATCTTCATCATCATCTTCATCATCATCTTCATCATCATCATCATCTTCTTCTTCTTCTTCATCATCTACATAATTATCTTCTTCATCATTATCTTCTTCATCATCAAATCCATAATTATCATCATTTTCTTCTTTATTTTCATTTGAATCATTATTATATGATTCTTCAATACTTCATTGTTCAATGTGATTTTCGTCTTGTCAAACTTGATTATCTTCATTAGACTCATCGTTTTTAATTTGTTCATTATACTCGTTATCATATTTATTTTCTGTTCAAAAATTTGTGTCGTTTTCAGCATTATTATCATTATTTTGCTCCGTTCAATAATTATCTGTTTCAACAGACTCTTCATCATTGATTTCATCAATATCATCAAAATTATAATTTATATCCTCTAAATTTTTTAGATCGTCCAAATCATCTTGTAAATCTTCATAGTTCTCTGTATTGTTTGTGTTTAAATTGTTTTCTGTTTGCTGAACATTTTCTATTTGAATTTCTTGTCATTTTTCTTCATCATTATTATCAATATGATCTACTATTTCAGGGATATCTTGTATATCTTCTTTTGAACTTTCCTGAGCATCAGAAGAATTAAAAATATCATCATTTATTCACAAATCATCGTCATCATTTTGTCCATTTCAATTTTCATCGTATAAGTTATCAAAATGATTATCAACTTCTTGAATTGGCTCTATTTGTTGATCAAACAAATCATCAAAACTTTGATTATTCTGTTCCGGATTTTCATAATTATTGCTTACATTATTATTTGCAATATTCACATCAGTAGAGGAGTCTTGAAAATTACTTCAATTATCACCATTATCATATTTGTTTGAGTCTCATCATTCGACAGGCTGTAAAAGACTACTATCTTCAAATATATCATCACTTCATCAAAATAAATCATCATTTTCATTTTGATTTACCTGTGGATTTTGATTATTTTGTGGGTTTTGATTTGAAGTAAATTGTTGATCTTGATCTGCCATCTTTGGAAATTATTAAATAAAATTTTTCTAATACGACAATATTATAAATAGAAATAAAAAAAATGCAAATTTTTTGAGACTTTATTATAAGTGTAAAAATAGTATTCAACTATAGTATAATTGTATTAAATTTTATTAAAATTATCTTTATTTTACTATTATTCTTGGAATATTGCTATTTTTTAAAAAATTTTTCAATTGAAAGATTTATCAATTTCATTACAAGCAATAATGAAAATTTTATTTGACATTTAAAAATGAAAAATCTAAAAAATATCAAAATAGAAAGAATCGGATATGGTTGAGTATGAATAGCAAAACTCGAAGATGGGAAAAAGCTTTTGATCAAATGATGAGCATTACCTTGAAGTATTGTCGATGTAAATATTACCAAAAAGCATTCCGATTACATTGAATGACATATAGCAAAAATTCACGAATATGATAAAAATTTTTTGGATAATGAAATATTTTGTCCACACTTTTTCACACCATTAAAAGCCGATACAAATACATCAAGCAAAATCGGTTGTGGTGGTTGCAAACGACAAATGATAAGCTACGATAAACAACTTGAATTAAAAGAATGAATTGTCCAAGATTGTTTCAGAAAATTAGAAAATAAACCAACATCTTTGCCAATTATCTGATCTCCAAAAGAAAAGTGATATAGAAATAAAATCGAATTCAGTTTTTGAGTTTATATTTCGGCCAAAGAATGAAGAGATGAAAAACGAAATCTCTGATTTCACAAGCAATGAGAATTTAGCAAAATAATTGATATTGATAGCTGTGGACTCATCTCAGACAAGATGAATCAAGTCTTTGAATATGTGAAAAAATTATGTTTTGAATCGTGATTACCTACTTTTGACCAGAAATTTCACAGATGATTTTTCAGACATTTAGTCATCAGAGAATGACAAAATACAAATCAATTACTGATAAATCTAAATGTCTTTCCACTATTGGACGATGATACTGATTGAAAACAAAAACGAGAAAACTTGAAAAATCAGCTAAAATCAGATGAATTTGTACAAAAAAATATTTCAACTTTTGTAGTGACTTACAATAGCTGACTTGCAGATATCGTGAGATGACAAGACATTACAACTGAAACTTTACGATGAGATGGATATATTTACGAAGAATTCGATTTCCCAAAAGAATGAAATAATGAGATCGTTTCCGCAAAATTTAGGATTTCTCCATTCTCATTCTTTCAAACAAATACACACGGAGCAGAAAAACTTTTTGGTACATGAGCACAAAGTATTTGAGAAATTAAATGAAAAATTTTGGACCTCTACTGTTGAGCTGGAAGTATAGGAATCAGTTTTTTGAAACTATGAATTTGAAGTGAATTATTGGGAATTGAAATAGTACCAGAAGCCATCCTAGATGCATGGTACAATGCAGAAATAAATTGAGTCAAAGATAAATGCCAATTCATAGCATCAGCAGCAGAAAAGATTCTATTGCCAGATAATTCTGCATGAAACGATGCTTTGAAAGATTTTCCTCTTACAGACATCTGACTTGTAATAGTCGATCCGCCAAGAGAATGACTACACACAAATGTAATTAATCGAATAGCAAAACTAAAACAATCAAATAATTTCAAACTACTTTACATCTCTTGTAATCCAACCACAATGGCAAGAGATATAGAATTATTTGACCAACTTTGATTTAAAGTAAAATCTCTACAACCTGTAGATATGTTTCCGCACACCCATCACATAGAAACAATTTGAGTTTTAATCTAATGAAATTTTATCAAATAGTTATGTGGTACAATTAATACTACTTTTTTATATTATTATAGAGGTGCATCTAAATATTTCTTTGTTTTTTCGATTTTATCCAAAGTTCTTGTTAGAATATCATCCTCATTAAATCATAATTTTTCTCACAAAAGTACATACCAACTAAGTATCTCATTTAAGTTATCACAATTTTCATTCAAAAAATGGTTATACAAATTCATTAACTTTAAGAATAAGTCTACAGTATTAATTTCTTTATCCACTTGCTGAATATCTATTTCTTTGTTGCGTGTATTGAAAAAGTAGAATAACATTGTCAATCAATCAGCATATTCATATAATGTTTCTTCGTAATCCATTGGCTTTTTCTTCCGATATTTGAATACTCTGGAACTATTCGCAAGTTCCATTAACTCTGCCATTAATTCAATTTTGTTGCAATCATCCAAATTCTTTACGTCTGCATAAATCACATCGAATTTATAATCTAACTCTTTGTTTGATTTGTATATTTTTTCTAGATATTCTATTTTCATACTCTAGAATTATATCGTAAAATTTTTATCGTTTTTTAAAGCTTGGGCAAACTGATTGTACATTTACATGTGCAAATCATTCATATTTTATTCAATCAACAATTGCTTGTTTCAATGCTGGCAAATCATTGCAAGGAACAGAAACACAATATTTTGCTCAAGCAGCTTTTACTAATTCTACTGGATTGAATGGAGGAGTAGTATTACCTTCAGGAGTAGATTTTGTTTTAATATTCAATGGTGTAGTAGGGGAGGCTTGACCTGTTGTCAAAGCATAGTTTTGATTATCTCATGTGATATGGATAATATTTATATTTCTCCTAGCAGCATGTAATAAGTGTCATAATCCAATTCCATATGTATCACCATCTCATGAATATGAAATAACAGTTAATTTTGGATTTGATAGTTTTACTCAAATAGCAAATGGTACTCATCTACCATGCAAGGTTTCACATCCATATCAATCAATATACTGACTCATTTTACTACTACATCAAATTCATGTAATAACTACAGTCTCATTTTTTGGTATATTTAGTTCTTGTAATGCTTGTTTGATAGCAAGATGTATCATGAAGTTTCCACATCCTGGGCATCGTTGAAATTTATTTAAGTTGGTTCTCATTCGTAAATTCTTAATAGTATAAATGGTTTAATGACTTTCTCCCTTTTTAAAGGGAGTGTCACGAAGTGACGAGGGATTTTTTTAAAATATTCCACCCCCTCAATACTGCGGGAGTCCCCCTCCTTTAAAAAGGAGGAAACCTTCTTATTTTAAATCTTCTTTGAAAAATGGATATAGATTAAACTTTCTAATATGAGTAATTTTGTTTTCTCGGTTTTCTGATTTTAGATTACATTCATTTTTGATTAAACGCTCTAAAGATCATTTTTCATTCATTTCTACAAATGTAAGATTTTTTATTTGATTTTCATGTTCTGTAAATCGTTTCTTTAATCTTGGATCTAGTGGCTGAAATACTGTAATAATTATCAATCATGTATTTACATCATTTTTTATTAAATCTTCCAAAACATATCTATTAAATCCAAACGAAACATAGAATTTTTCTGCGTTTTTATTTATTATTTCATATCCATAAAATTTATCATTAAACTCTGTATCTATGAATGTTTTCATCTTTCTACTTCTTTTTGCCATCATTTTTGATTTTACTTCTGGATCTTCACTGGATTCTCAATGTTCACCATGTTCATATGAAGTAGCAATGAATTCTCAATTTACTGTTCATGGAACTACATATGGAGAGATTCAACTTTCTGTATCAGCATATCTTTTGTAATCATTATTACTTAAATCTACATTTTCTGCTGGTAATATTGGTTCGGCTTGTAGCTTGTTTTGATCAATTGAAATGTAAGATTCACTGAATTGTTTATCAACCAAATAAATTATTGGGTGTTGATATTTATCGGACCAATTCAATGTTTTTCATATCAAATTATATCAATTTTCATAAGTATCTGGTGCTACAACGATTGGGAAAGTTTCTCCGAAACTTGCATTCAAAGCATAATCTATGTCTCATTGTCATGTAAACGTTGGTGTTCAAGTACTTGGTCCATCTCTTTGAGAAAGTACATAAACTCATCCAATTTCAGCTTGATTTGAGAATGATATTGATTCTGTCATTAAAGCAAATCATCATCAACTTGTACCACACATTGCTCTTTTTCAAGCAAATTTAGCTCATAGCATTGACATAGCTACTGCAATTTCATCTTCTCACTGGAAAAATGTTATTTCATTTTTAACATTTCATTTACTCATTTCTCATGTAACCACATCGATTATTGATGAAGCAGGAGTCATTGGATATGCACTATATCGTCACAATCCACTTTGTATTGCTCATTTTCATACAATTTCATTTCAAAAGTACATTACTTTTGGATCTCATATATTTTGAGATATATCAATTACTTTTGATTCTTGTAAATTATATCATTCTTTTAATATTTGCAAATTTTCTTCTATTCATGCTTTTTGTCAGAATTCTTTTTGCACTATTTCCTCTCACTCTGCTAAATCTATTCATAATAATTTCAATGCACATCAAAATGCTGGAATATTTTTATATTTCCATGGTTTATCTTTTAAATTAATTATATTTCATATTTCGTAAACTTTTTCATTCTTTGAAATTGAATAGTCATCAAAACAGATGAAATAATTCAATTTTTTTGAAATAAAAAATTTATCATCAGAAATATATACAGCTATGAAGTTATTATCTCATTTAATGACTGATGCGTATTCTTTATCAACTAATACATTGTATCATTTTTTTGCTAATAAATCTGCTAGCATCAATCATGCTGTATTGACTCATCATCATGCTGGTCATGAAAATCAAATTGAAAAATTCATATATCAATATATTACAAAAATAAAGCAGATTGTTTTATATTGATATGTATTTTAAAAGCAATGAGATTTTTTTGAAAAATTTATTTATTATTAAAATAATCTACAACTTGTTGTTGTATGCTTGCTCGATTATAGTCATCTAAACGATTATTTGGAGTACCATCATATAAACTAAACCTTAAATTATTATTTTCTTCTAATTGATTAAAAAGATCCTTTGCATCGCTTTCTGAGACTTTACCTTTAATTGTAATTGACAATGATGCTGAAAGTTGTCAACCTCTTCCATGGCTCGGATCACCAAATTTACAAATATGCGTTATATCGTATTTTGGATCGTAAAAGCAATATGGCTCAGATGTTGCTTTAATATCAACACCATCAATTTTATAACTAATTGTTTCATTATTTATTAGTGTTTTTTCTATTCATAATTTTTTAAAATTTTCATTTTCATCATAGTCCCTCCATTCAACAAATGGAACTCTTGTATTCTTTGTTAATGCAAATGATCATCCAAATCAACTTGAAATACAAACATCATTTGCTGTTAATAATGGAACATCCGTTTCTATATCTTTTTGAGTTTTTACAATATTATTGATATAATCTTTTTTATAAGTATGATAATCAATTGCTTCGTATTGTGCTGCAACTTTTTCTTTTTTTGGTTCTGAATTTACTTGTCTTTCTTTATGAATAGGATCGTCTTTAATTTGCTCTGGATTTACTGGTGCTTCTTCACGAATAGGATCATCTGGAGATGCATGCAAAGGATTTATTTTCGAATTCATATATGTTTTTCTTTTTTCCCTAAATTCTTTGACACTATCATATGAACCTGTATTATCAGACTCAAACAAATCCGCAATTTTTTTCCAATCAGGAAGCTGTCCTAACACAGCTTTTGTATATCATGGATACATTCCATTTCTCATCCTTGTAATATCATTACATACCTGTTCAAATAATATACGACTAGGATTTTCTCAATCACATATACGTTTACATAATTCTGAAATAATTTTCTTTGCAATATCTTTAATTTCGACAGGATTTTGTAATTCATCGAAAAATTTCTCTTCATCTTCTGTTAAAAATCCCTTTGCGACTATTTCTTTTAGTCATTCCTTTGAATTTGAGGTTGTTCCTTCTAAACGTCTTGGCCACTCGTTTTGTTTCTTAGTTTCAATAGGTATTTCATAGATTCTTCACGGTATGTTATGCATTTTATTTAAATTAAAAATTAAATTTATTATTTTAATATTATATGCTAAAAAATATATTTGTCAAATTTTAAAAGACTTTTTTTATGTAAAATTTATCGGGTAAAATGCTTATTATTAAAAAAATATTTAATTATCATAATTTTATATCAATTGTATTGTGTTTTTTAATTATGCTTGATATAACTTTTTAAATTTTTATAAAATACGATATTAGTTTTGTTAATTATTATATGAAAAAAGAATCTAAAATATTACAAGATCAACCATTATGAGAAAAATTAATCAAAAAATGATTTTGGTTATATTTTTTTTCGTTTTTAACTGCTCCAGCCGCTTATTTAATTAAACTTTTTGTATCAAATTCTATCTCTGTAGCAGATGTTTGAGTACTATATAGTATAGTTTCATTAATTACGTTATTAAACACATACAATGACTTATGATTAACTGAAAGTTTACAATATTATTTGCCAAGATTTTTGATAAAAAAACAGTATAATTATGCTAAAACTTCTATTTATTTAAGTTTAGCTATACAGATATTTACTGCATTAATTATTGCTTGTGTATTGCGATTCGCTGCACCATGGTTAGCAACACATTATTTTCATAGTGAAAGTGCAGTTATTGCTCTGAAATATTTCTGTTTTTATTTTTTGTGAATCAATTTATTCCAGACACTTCAAAGTATTTTCATTGCTATTCAAGATACTTTTTCAAATCAATTCATAGAATTCATTAGACAGTGGTCAATATTTTGATTCACAATACTTTTCTTTTTTACTTGAAGAGCTAGCATCCAATGGTATAGTTTAAATCGGATATTCGGTTTGTGAATCTGAATCATTGTTGCTCTAATATTATTTCGTAAAAAGCATTCTAAAGAATTATTACAGTGAAGCTTTGAATTCAATAAACCATTAGCTAAAGAATATGTAAAATATGCACTTTGGTGTTTTATTTGATTGGAGATTTCAGTAGTTTTTTGAAATTTAATTCAACAATTTGTTATAATCTTTTTATGAGCAGAACCAGCAGGTTATTATACAAATTTTACAAGTTTAATGTTAATTGCAAATATACTTATATGACCAATTTTGAATCTAGTTTTTCCAATGGTTTCAGAGATAATTGCTAAAAAAGACAATTGAAAATTAAAATTGGTTTATTCATTTTTCTATACATATTTAACGATTGCAATATTACTTTTGGTAAGTTTTTTGATTCCTATGTGAAGAGAAACTGGTTATATACTCTTATGAACTAAATTTGCTTTTTCTTGAACTCTGCTTTCATATTGAGCAATATTTACATTGTTTTCGATATTTACACGATTT
>Ga0310786_10009085_pt1 | contig 12679 bp, 10 predicted proteins | sample AusTroGonzalo_MG_FD_203881 | JGI IMG/M metagenome (GOLD analysis project Ga0310786, IMG submission 203881) | Bovine rumen microbial communities from tropical cattle in Woodstock, Queensland, Australia - Gonzalo_03 (v2) (version 2) | ecosystem: Host-associated > Mammals > Digestive system >...
GTCCGCGCAGTCGTTCAGCGCCACGTGGGACGAGGCAGAGAAGGCCGTGCGGTTCGACGTCGCCTGGACGAAGCCTGCCGACCGCTGGTTCTATCCCGTCTACAAGCTCAAGTTGCCGCAGGAGAGTTTCGCGGGCGCGCAGTTGTTCGAGTTCGAGGTGAAGAGCGAGCAGGACAAGGTGGAGAACGATTTTTCAACCCAGAACCTGATGTTGCTCTACGGCGGGAAGCATCCCGACCGCTTCATCTCCTACCAGGCACCTCTCGGTTCGTGGGAGAAGCGTTACGTGGAATTTTCCGACGGCGACTGGCTCTCCGATGTCACTGGATTCCGCCTCGGCGCGAACCCGAAAGGCACGAAGTGCACATTCTGGATCCGCAACCTCAAGATCCTGCGGAAGCGCTAGCGCCGTCCCCTCTCAGCCTGTCCGCGAGCGAGGTGCGCCGCTCGCGCACCGTGTTCGTCTCGATCGCCTTCTTGACGGCGTAGTGCGAGCCGATCACGAGCACGAGTTTCTTGCCGCGCGTGATCGCCGTGTAGAGCAGATTGCGCTGGAGCATCATGTAGTGCTGGTTGTGGAGCAGCACGATCACGGCGGGATACTCGCTCCCCTGCGACTTGTGAATGGTAGTCGCGTAAGCAAGCACAAGCTCGTCAAGGTCTCCTGAACGGTACTCCACGGGCCGCCCGTCGAACAGGACCACGAGCGTGCGCGTGGACGGATCCACCGACTGCACGAAGCCGATGTCGCCGTTGAACACGTCCTTGTCGTAGTTGTTCCTCAGCTGCATCACGCGGTCGCCTGCGCGGAAGAACGTCGAGCCGCGCTGTAGCGCGGCGCCTCCGCCGTTGAGGCGCGCCTGCAGGACGGCGTTCAGGTTCTCGGAGCCCAGCATGTTGCGGCGCATTGGCGTAAGCACCTGCACGTCCTGCATCGGCTCCAGATGGAAATGGCGCGGGATGCGCACGGTCATGAAATCGAGCGCGTAGGAGAGAGCCTTCGCGGGATCCTCCTGCGCGATGAAGTAGAAGTCGCTCTCGCCGGTGCGCGTCTCGAAAGGCTCGCCAGCGTTCACGTGGTGCGCATTGCGCACGATGAGGCCGCTGCTGTCCTGCCGGAATATCTCCGTGAGGCGCGATGCGGGAATCTCCCCGGAATTGATGAGATCGTGAAGCACGTTGCCGGGGCCGACGGACGGCAGCTGGTCCGTGTCGCCAACAAGGACAAGCGTGGCGGAAGCGGGCAGGGCCGCGACGAGGTCCGCCATGAGGCGTATGTCCACCATCGACGTCTCGTCGAACACGAACACGTCGCCCGGCAGCGGATGGTCCTCGTTGTAGCTGAACTCGTTCGTCTGCGGGTTGTACTTGAGGAGGCGGTGGAGCGTCTGCGCTGGCGCGTTGGTGGACTCGGACATCCTCTTCGCCGCCCGTCCCGTCGGCGCGCCGAGCAGCACGTGTATCCGATGCTCGCCGCCGCGCGCGCGGTAGATGTCCACCAGCGCGCGGATAATCGTCGTCTTGCCCACGCCAGGGCCGCCTGTGATGATGCTGACCTTGGAGCGGAGCGAGGTCCGCACCGCGTTCAGCTGCGCCGGGGCGAGCGTGAAGCCCGTGCGCTTCTCCCACCATCCGATGGCACGTTCCGGGTCGATAGGCGGGAACGACTGCGGCACGTCGAGCATGCGGCGCAACTTCGCCGCCGTCCTCCGCTCGGCGAACCAGAGATCCTTCAGATAGAGGCGGTCTTCCTCCTTCACGACACGGCCGTCGGCGATCTCCGCCTTAAGAGCCTCGGCGAGGATCTCCACGGAGATGCCCACCAGATCCTGCGCATGGAGAAGGAGATCCGGCTCGGACGTCCAGCAGTGCCCGGCCTCGTCCGCCTCGGTCTGGAGCGTGTGCACGATCGACGCGCGCGCCCGGAGCGGCGAATCCTTCGGCAAACCGACGGCTGTCGCGATGCGGTCTGCCGTCGCGAAGCCGATGCCCCAGATGTCGCGGCAGAGACGGTACGGGTCGGCCTTGATGACGGCGATGGAGTCCGGGCCGTAGCGGCGGTATATCTTCGCAGTCTTCGCCACGGAGATGCCGTACGTCTGCGTGAAGATCATCAGCTCGCGAGTGCCGCGCTCCGCCGCCCACGACCGGCGGATCGTCTCGATGCGTCCCTTGCCGATGCCGCGCACCTCGCGCAGACGGCCGGAGTGGTGGTCGAGGATGTCTATCGTGTCCGCACCGAACGCGTCCACGATCCGGCTCGCGTACGTGGGGCCGATGCCCCTTATGAGGCCGGAGGCGAGGTAACGGCGTATGCCCTCCACGGACTTCGGCGCCACGCACGTGATCGTCCGGGCCTTGAACTGCCGCCCGCGCGCGGGATCGTCCACCCACTCTCCCTCCGCATGAAGCATCTCCCCTTCCCACACGGCCGCGCACGTGCCAAGGACCATCGCCTCCTTCTCCCCGAGGCGAAACGCGCCGTCGCCGTCAATGGTCACGCGCAGAACGGAGAAGCCAGTCTCGTCGTTGCGGAACACGACGGACTTGACGGTCCCGTCCACCGTTCCGCCATCAGCTTCAGTAGGCATGCCTGCCGCTTTCCTGTCTTGCGCCATGACGACATTATACACAAAATCCCCTCGCCTTGCACGAAAACACGAAATCCTCCGCTTTCGCAGAGGTTTCGCTGGTTTACGATTGGAGGTGGGAAGCGGAGTTGAACCGCTGTAAGCGGATTTGCAGTCCGCAAACAAACCAATAAAACAAGGGGCTTAAAAAAAGTTGGTGATTTTTAGGTGATTGTTCTTGCATTTAATCCGTCCGTTTGGTATCATTCGGCGCGTCACGGCGCAATAGGGCAATTTCTCGGTGAGTTTCCCCGCCGGACACATAAACGGAGATTCGGCAATGGCAAGGAAAGCAAAGCAACGGTCAAAGGGACTGGGCACGTTGGAGCGCAGGGGGCGCGTGTGGCGCGCTCGGTGGACTGTGGACGGCAAGACCTACACCCGAACCACGGGCACAAGCGACCGCCGGGAAGCGGAGAAGATTCTCGCGGAGATCGTTGCGCCGTTTGCGGCGAAGTCAGACGCGGAGCGGCTTGAAAACCTCGCCGTGAAGATCGAGGGACGCAAGGCGGAGATTCGGCGGTACGAGGATTCAAAACCCGCCCTTGCCCTTGCCGATGGCTTCGAAGCCTACCGCCGTAGCACGGAACGCCCCGACACGGGCGCGCGGACGTTGGACGGCTACGAAGCCCAATACAACCGCCTTGTGCGGTGGGCGGCGGACAACGCGCCGGACGCGAAGGAAATGCGGAACTTTACGCGGGCAACCGCTGACGCGTTCGTGAAACACCTCGCGGACGAACTGTCCGCCAACTCGTTCAACAAGTACGTGACACTCTTCCGGCGCATGTGGGACGTGCTTGCGGACGAAGCGAGAATCACAGAAAACCCGTGGGCGAAGATTCGTCACATGGCACTTGCCACGCATACGCGGCGGGAGTTGACCGTGGACGAACTGGCGCGCGTGTGCGGCTCGGTGACGGGCGAAATGCGGCTGTTGTTCGCCGTGGGAATCTACACGGGCTTGCGCCTGGGGGATTGCGCCCTGCTCGAATGGGGAGCTATCGACCTCGCCCGCAACAGAATAATGACCATACCGCGAAAGACGGCGCGCCACGCGAACGGCAAGCCCGTAGTGATTCCGCTTCATCCCGTGCTTGCGTCCATGCTTGCCGAAACCCCGCCGGACGAACGGACGGGCTATCTTCTCCCCGCAATCGCGCAGGGCTACAAGCAGAATGATTCTTATCTGTGCCGCAAGATCCAAGCCGTCTTTGAAAGCGCAGGGATTAGGACGCACACAACGGAGGAAGGCGAACGCGCCCGCGTGGACGTTGGCTTTCATTCCCTGCGGCACACGTTCGTATCTCTATCCGCAAACGCGGGCGCGCCCCTCGCCGTGGTGCAAGCCATTGTCGGGCACAGCAACCCCGCCATGACGCGGCACTACTTCCACGAAAGCGAAGCCGCGTTGCAATCTGCCGTCGCCGCCCTGCCGTCCATATCGCTAGACGGCGCGGAAGCCGCAGAAAACGCCGCTGGCGCGTCTCCCGCCCTCGCGGCGGCAACCATGCCCGAAAAGGACACAAACGCGGCAGAGGGCCGTTTTTCGGCGTTCTGCGCCATGCTGGACGGCATGACCGCCGCCGAACTCAAACGGGCGCGCGCGGAGATCGGTACGCGCCTTGCTACAATGGGGCGATATGAATCACAACATTCTAAAAACGCCCCTTGCATCCGTGAACCATAAATGGTACAATTCCAAACCGTAAGCCATGAAAGACATCATCGAAACAGAAGAATGCATGGAGTTTTACGCTCTTCTCAATCCCGAAGAGACGGCGGACTACATCAACGCGAGAAAGACGCTCCGCGAAACCGGACGCCTTGAATACCCATACGGCGAAAAGGTGGGCGGCGAGGACAACTTGTTTGCGATCCGCATACGCAAGGGCGGCAACGCCCGGTTCTTCTACGCTTACGACGATGGGACGGCGGTGTGGATTCTGAACGGCTACGAAAAGAAAACGGAGCGCATACCACGGCGCGAACTGCGCCGGGCGCGACAACTGAAAAGGAAGTACGGACTATGAAAACGAAAATGACACCTGAACAACTGGCGGTGAAAGCGCGTCTCCTTGCGGAGACGAAAGCCCGCATGGAACGCGACGAGGCCACGCCCGGATTCGCGGAGGGCTACGCAGCCTGGAAGAAAGAGTATGACGCGACCGTTGCGATGTACAAGGCGCGGCAGAAAGCGAATCTCACGCAAGCGGAACTTGCCGAGCGGATGAAGATTCCCCGCGCCAACGTGAGCAGGATCGAGAACGGGCAGAACGTCACCTTTGCGACCTTCGCCCGCTACCTTCGCGGGTGCGGTTTCGACTTCTCGCTCCGCATATTCCCGATAGGCAAGGGCAAGAGATCGGCCGCCAAGGCCGGAGCGTTCGCCATGGCGTGACGGACAGGACTGCTTCGCCGCCATCTTGCGCCGCTACGGCCACACCGCCGCCGCAGATGCAGCGGACAAGAGGGATGGAAGGTGACGGGCTGGGCTTCTAACTAGCGCATGGAAAAGAAAACGCCCGAAGGAGAGCATCTCGACACAATCACATCAAAAGATGTGGCCGACTCATCCAGTTCGGGCGATGGCGGTAGTATATCAAATGCCCTGACATTGCACAAATACGTGATATGCTTTCCCATGACAAGGGGAGTAAACTATGGTACACTTTTCGGCGTTCCGACAATCGGAGGTAGAAAACCGACGGAACGCGACACACGGGAAAACAAACCCACTTCCCCGCCCTTGCAAGCCTGCGCCCCCCGTGCGCATTTTCTACCTTGCATGAGCGGGGATTTTCATGGAGGTAGAAAACCATGACGAAGGAAAAGACGGCGGGAAAGACCGCGAAGGGACGCGCCGCAAGCGCGAATGGCAACAAGGCGAACGCCGGACGCAAGGCGAGGAAGCCACGCAAAAGAAGCCTAACCGTCACAGTTGGCGGCGAATGGTACAGGAACCTAGACAGAATCGCGCGCGCCATGAATACAACATCATGGGGCGGCAATGACAACACGCCCGAAACCGTCTTCGACGCGTTTCTGTGGCCGTTTCTCGAGGACCTCCTGGACTCCCCAAGCGAATTGGGCGGTCTCATCTTGTCCGGCATCGCCACGGGCGAGAACGGATTCGACGCGCCCGAACCGATGCACTCCGCAAGGAAAGAGGAATTGCGCGTCGCATTTGAGAAACTGACGTAACCTCGCCACGCAAGGGGGGAAAACGCCCGTAGGTGCGCGCGGCGGATTCAGGGCGGACAATGACCGCATCGAACGCCAAACGCCCCTACGGGCTTTCAAAGTCCATCTTGACGAATGCAAAGGATGTTGAAAACCAATGAAGCAAATAACTTGCCTTGCCGATTACGGCTCTATAAGCAACCGCGTTTCCGTCACTTGTCACCATGCCTTTGCCATCGGTGCCGAACTTGAAATAAGGGCGCGAAGCCTAAACGCGCGGAAACTTACATCCGTTATGCAAGGCGACGGCGATATAATCTCCCTTGCCGACTTTCGGGGGGACGCGCAATGCGAATATGTCCCGACGTTGAAAGAAGTAATCGACGAACTACACAACTTGCAAGCAAGCGTTGACTATGGAGAGCGACGCAATACCGGAACGGCGTTGTTCAATCTGTTCTATCCGTCGTGCCTTGCGTATGTCGAAGCGAAACTAGAGACCGCCCATGCCGCCGGAAAAACAGAAGCGGCAAGCGCATTCGACAACACCATCAAAAGCCTTTGGGGGATTGTCTCAAAAACCGACCAATGGGCGAAATCTGGGATGCCAGGCGACAAAAGAAAGACCGTGCCACAATACAGTGAATCGGTTTTCAACGGCGACAACGCGCGGACATGGTATAGCGCAATACTTGAAATCATGTCTCAAGACGCGGAAGCAACCGCAAAACTCAACGGAGAGAACAAACGCGAAAAGCCCGAACTGCTGGACGGATTGAAGCCGAACAAAACAAAGCATGACGCGCGGGAATCTGGCGGACGCGGCAGGCCACCGAGCCCGAACGGACGGCAGAACTTCACGACAAACGCAGAGCGGAGACTTGCCGCAATAACGATCATCGAACTGTTGCGCAAGCACATTGCCACCACGATAGAAGATGCCGTCGGATATTGCAAGACACACGCGGGCAAGCCGAACGCCAAAATGCTGATACCACCACAGACGGCGGACGTGGGAGACGGGGGCGCGGACTACACCATATTTGAAGCTGAAGGGCAATTGAAGCGGTGGGCGACCGTCAACGGCACTACCACGAGCACGCTCCGCGCCTTGTCCGCGCCCGAATGGGAAGAACGAAAGAAAAGCCTAGTGTAAACAGAGACGATCTACTACACGCGCCCGCCGGACATACCCGACGGGCGTTTTTTTAGGTGATTTCGCTGACGGCTTCTTGCGCCCATTTTCTTGCACTTTCGCGCATTTTCGCGCTCCGTTTCGCGCACTTTTTTCTTGCCCCCAACAAAGTAATCTATGCGCCCGTAGCCCCTCGAATGTGGGCGTTCGCGTAGTGGCGCGGGCGGCATGGTTGCGCTACACGGAGTTTGACCCGCCTCGGATGCCACTACATCCGGGACGGGATTTTTGCTGAAAGGCATAGACCATGCTCGATACAACTCGAACGGCGGCGGCGGCGATCTTCGCCGCAGACCCGACAATGACAGACACGGAGCGCAAGGCGCGGCTTGCGCCGGACTTCGCGCCCACGAATAGCGAACCATTCGACCAGTTTATCTCGCCAAGCGAGGCGGGAAAACTTCTCGGCGGACGTGACCGACACACCCTCACGGCGTGGGCGAAGCGCGGCTTGCTCGTCGCCGTCCGCACGGGCAAGGACGGCAAGCGGATAACGGGCTTCACGGTATCTTCCGTGCGCGCCCTTCTCGCGGGCAAGACCACGAACGAAAGCGAGGTGCGTGCATGAAGGTTGGAGACATCGACACGGAAAAGCACGTCTATCTGCTTCTTTCGCTTCCCGACGGTTGCCCTGCGATTGTGCTACATCATCCGTATTCGGGAAAAGGCATACGACCGCAGATCGTGGCGACGTTCGCCAACACGGAACAAGGTCACGAACTAGCGGAAGAAATTTGCTCTCTGAAGAACGACGCATTTCCATACTTGCGCGAACTCGTGGAAGCGCAAGCCAAGACTGCGACAGCCGTACAAAATGCGACCATTGCGATTCTCAAAGAGACTGGAAGCGTTGAGTTTGAGGATTGCGAAACGAAAGGCGGCGCAAAATGAGCAAACTCTACCGAACCGTCCATCTTCCGCGCAAGGCGCAAGGCGCGCGCCCTGCTTTCGGTTTCTGCCCAGAGTGCGGGCAACCGTTCCACGGGCGCGGCGTGTGCCGCCGTTGCCGGAAAGCCGAACACACAAAGAAGGGACAGGGGGTGCGCCATGTCTAGCGCTTTTGTCGATTCGCTTACAAGGGCGAACGCGCCCGATTTCGCGCCCGTGGACGGCGCGGCATTCCTCGCGGAGAGCATACCGCCGCCGGAATGGATAATACCGGGATTCATGGCGAAGCACTATCAAGGCGCGCTTTACGGGAAGTCAAAATCACGCAAGACCTTTTTTGCGTTGCAACTCGGCTTGTCCGTGGCGTGCGGCGTGAAGTTTCTCGGATTCCCCGCGCCCGACCGCCCGCGCCGCGTGGCATACTTCAACCTCGAACTTATGCCGTGGTTCATGCAAGAGCGCATAAAAGCGCAGACGGACGCGCTCGGCGTGAAGCCGGAAAGCGGGACGTTTCAAGTCTACAACTTGCGCGGACGGGCGCACTTACTTCGTGACGCGTTCGTGGACGCGGACGGCTACCCCAAACCCGAAAACGAACTCACGAAACAACTGCGCGACAACGGCACAGACCTCGCAATCATCGATCCCAGGTATAAACTCATGCAGGGAAACGAGGACGAGAACACGGCGGCGGGCTTGCGCGCCATGCTCGACTTTCGCGCCGCCTTCGCGGACGTGTGCGCCGTCCTGCTCGTAGGTCATGACCCGAAAGGGGACGTATCGAACAAGGCCATGCTCGATCGTGGCGCGGGCAGTTATACGGCAATCGCAGACGATGACTGTACGATACTTCTCACGCCGAACGGGTACGCCGACAACGCCGTGACCATGGAGACGATACACCGCAACCGCGCGCCCATTGCGCCGTTCGCGGCGTTGTTCGATGGAGACAAGAAAGCATTTGTCCTCGACCCGCACATACCAGCAGAAACCGCACGCGCCACAAGCCCGCAGAAACAGACCCCGCAGGAACGCGCACAGAGACGGGCCGACATGGAAGCGGCGTTTAAGTCCGCCGCTCTCGCCGTGGCGGAAGCGGCAGGCAAGAATCTGCTCGGCAAGCGCGCCTTCAAGGGCGAACTTGCGAAACGATCAGAAGCGGCCATCGGGTGCCATCTGTCTGACGAACTTCTCGGCGCACTCATCGAGAGCGGCGTACTTGCCGAAACGCAAGAGCTGGAGCGCAAGCCGGACGGGACGGCAAAACCGCGATACCACGGCGTGACGTTCATTTCAACGCCCGAAAGGATAGCGGCCTACCGTGAATCATTCGGCGCATAGACTTTACAGGCTTTACAGACATTCCAAAACCAGTTTGCGGAAAGTCTGTAAAGCCTTTGTCTCACAGACTTTACACACGCCCCCCCCCTTTAGGGGGCGTGGGTGTAATGTCTGTAAGGCTGTCGGATTGGCACTTCTACGAGAGAGGGAAACCGATGGGAAACGAATCATCCAGACGCGCGACCGACCGATACCGCGCCGCCCTCGCCAACTTCCAAAAGGGCGCGACGTGGTACGGGTTGAAAGACTTGACGTATTGGGGAACGGCGGCGGGACTGTCTGCCGAAGAGGTGATCGCAGACGCACGGGCGCAGGGCGTGACCTCGCGGGACGCGGACATTCGACGCGGCATGGAGACGGCTCGCCCGAAGGTGGACGCATGGAACGCGGCACACGCGGACGGACGAACGGCGCGAACAGCATACAGACCTAAACCGAAGCCCCCTAAACCAAAACCCTCGCGGGCGGTTGAGGATTGCGTGGAAGCTGGACGGCGCGGCCTATGCACCTCTTCGGACGCGCTCATGTCCCTGTCGCCCGTGGACGTGCGGCACATGGACGCGGCAGGGCAACGGCGCACGCAACTCGCCGCCATGTTCGACCGCCCCAACCTTCGCGCCCTGCCCGTGGGAATCGCGCCGCGCTCCGGCGCGTGGAATCCTCGACCGGGGCTTGACTTCATGCCCGTGACGGAATGGCTTGCGGACGGCGCGCGCCTTGCGGCGGCGGGGGCGCTGGCGAAGATCAACCCGTTCTCGGGTGCAAGCGAGGAACGCGGGGACGGGAAGCCGCACCTCGCCACCGTTGCGACCGTCGCCGCGTTCCCTCACGCGCTCATGGAGTTTGACGAAATGAGCCTGCCCGACCAATGCGCCTTTTGGTACGGCGCGCTCACCCTCTACCGCTTACCAGTTGTCGCGCTCGTCTATTCGGGCGGTAAGTCGATCCACGGCGTTGTGCGCGTGGACTGCGCGAACCGCGCGGAGTATGACAAGGCCGTAGACCTCGCGCGCCGAACGTTCGCCACGTCCCCGAACCCGTCCATGCGCCTTGACGTCCAATCACTCGCCCTTCCGATAGCGGGCGCGCGCCTTGCGGGTTGTGTCCGCGCAGACACGAACAGGACGCAAAGGCTACTGTACCTCGCCGCGCCGCCGAAAGCGAACGCCGTGCCGACTGCATAGGCCGGAATTCGTTCACGGGCAGACAGGGCGGGGCTTTACTTATCTTGACCGTTCGCACGCGCCCACGTGGTTTTTTGTCTCGCAATTCCTCGCAAAAACCAGACCTTCCATAGCGCGTGCGCAATAACGCGCGTGCGCGCGAGGGTTTACACACACGGAGGGGGTGTTTCTCGCTGCGTGTCCTCCCCCGGTTGCCGAGTGCCCCCCCTGCCCTTCAGGCATTCGCTATACACACACATGGGCCCCCTCATCCCCCATTCCCCCATCCGGGCCATCTCTCGTCGCCCGTGCCCCCCATGGCCAGACGGTTGCGGGGGGTGATGGCTGGTGGGTAGGTGGACGATGGACGGGGTAGGTGGACGATGGAGGTGGACGATGGGCAAGTGGTGGATGACAGGTGGACGATGAGTGGACGATGGAAACGGTTTATTAGGGTAGAATAGAGAATCGCAGGGAACGCACGCAAAACCTATAGAAACACGAAAGCCCCAGTATTTACTGGGGTTTCGCTGGTTTTAAGTTGGAGGTGGGAAGCGGAGTTGAACCGCTGTAAGCGGATTTGCAGTCCGCGACCTAACCGCTCGGCCATCCCACCAAATTTACTTCTTCTTCGCCGCGAGAAGCCTAGCGTTGGCGCGCTTGTCGTGCGCCTTCCGCCGCGCCCTCTTGGCCCGTTTTCTCAATTGCTGTCCCATGGCGGAGTAGTTTACCAAACCCCTTTGCGCCGCGCAAGGGGGAATTTCAAGGATTTTTGCGGCGGAAATTCCATACTGCGTCTTGCGGCGCGCGTCAGGGAGTATCGAGACGGAAGAGAGTCGTGGACATGCCCTTATTTGCCGGCGTAAAGACGATGCGGTCTGTGTCGGCGGCAATCGCGCGGCGCTCGGGATACAGCATCGTCACGCGCGCGCGGCACGGGAGGCGGATCGTCTTCTCGCCGCCGGAAGCGCAGTGGAACCCCACGCAGGCGGCGCTTGCGTAGACGGCCGCGTCGGGGTCGTCGTTCCAAACATGGACGCCGTTCGCCGCAAAGAGATCGCGCAAGCCCTTTGCCTTCATGGGGTTCTCGGGCAGCACGACCGCCTTGCCGCGCGCGCGCAGGCCAGCCACCAGCCGGTCCTTCTCAGGCGTGTGGAAGTGCAGGTTGCAGAAGATGTACACCTTGTAGTCCTTGAGCTTGCCGGATGCGAGGTCCACGGTCGAGGCGGTATCGAACGGGACACCGGCATGTCCGAGGGCGTTCACGAGATCCGTCGTGCGCTGGTCGTTGAACCTCGACGAGCCGGCGTTCGTGAGCATGACGCTCTCGTAGTCGCCCACCACCAGCACCTCGGATACGCTCCGGCAGTCCTTGATCTCGTGGCGGATGGCGTATATCTTCTTGAAGAAATCGCCGAAAGACGGATCGTCGTACCAGCCGATGCCGAAATCGAAGTACCAGTAGCCGCAACCCCAGCATAGCGTCTGGACGAAATCGCGCGCCAGGATCGCGAAGTCGTCCTCGCGGCTAGACGTGTAGTTGCCGTGCGGGTGCTTGACATCGTACAGGGTCGTCAAGTTGTCCGCCTCCAAGAGCGCAAGCTTGCCACGGCGCCGCAGTCCTTCAAGGAGGCAGCGGGCGTACTGCACATTGCCGGCAGCGCGTGACGGCGGGCCGTACACGTACGGAGAGCACTGGAAGTCGACGAGCGGGGAATCGAGGATGGCGTCGTTCTCGAGGTGGAACGCCTCGGCAGGAAACGGCATGCCGAAGAAGTAGCCGCAGTAGTTGCCAACGAGGGCACGTCCGCTGCATGCCTCCTTTGCGGCGCGGTTGAAGGCGAACAGGCAGTCCCGCACCTGCTCGGCATGGCAACGCTCGTAGTCGATGGCAGGACGGTCCTTCACGGGGTCGCGCATGTTGCCGGCCGACAGGCGCAAGCGGACGTCCTTGCCGGGCACCTCGGCCGTGGCGAACGTGACGGCACTGTCGTTCCAGGCGCGGCGGAGCGCTTCGACGTCGCCATTGTAGCGGCGTTCAAGCCACTGGCGGAAGGCGGTCGTCATCGCCTTGCCGACGTCTGGCAGGAAGCCGGCGAAGCCGTAGTAGTGCCATTCGTGGTGGACACCGTAGTCTGGGCGGTAGGCGTAGATGCGCTTGGCGTATTGCGTGGATTCCAGGTACGTCACGAGACGGGTGATGTAGTCGGCCATCTCGCGCCGCCACGTGGCGGAGGCCATGGAAGGCGCCACGAAGTTGAAGTAATGCCGCTCTGCCC
>Ga0310786_10009086_pt1 | contig 12678 bp, 9 predicted proteins | sample AusTroGonzalo_MG_FD_203881 | JGI IMG/M metagenome (GOLD analysis project Ga0310786, IMG submission 203881) | Bovine rumen microbial communities from tropical cattle in Woodstock, Queensland, Australia - Gonzalo_03 (v2) (version 2) | ecosystem: Host-associated > Mammals > Digestive system >...
CGCAGCGGGGACCGGAAGCCATCAGGCGCAGGTCGTTGCAGGTCTTGGAGAGTTTCACCGCCAGACGCTTCAGGGCAGCGGAGTAGCTCACATAAGCGCCGGTGTCGGGCGTAGCCTCCACCAGGTCCGGGGCTTTCTCAAAATGATCGCCGGTGAACTCGCTCATGCGCTTGGTGCACAGCTCGGCGAAACCGGGAACGGCATTCAGGCCGGTACCGATGGCGGTACCGCCCATGTTGATTTCCTTCAGCAGAACCACGTTGCGCTCCAGGTTGGCAATTTCCTCCTCCAGGTTATTGGCAAAGGCGTTGAACTCCTGTCCGGAAGTCATGGGAACAGCATCCTGCAGCTGGGTACGGCCCATCTTGATGATGTCCTTGAATTCCTCGCCCTTGGCACGGAAGGAAGCAATCAGGTCCTCCAGAGCCTTCTCCAGATGACGGTTCATGCGGAAGAAGGTATAACGGAAGGCGGTAGGATAGGCGTCGTTGGTGGACTGGGCGCAGTTCACGTGGTCGTTCGGGGAGCAGAACTGATACTCGCCCTTCTTGTGACCCATGAGTTCGAGGGCGCGGTTGGCGATAACCTCGTTGGCGTTCATGTTCACGGAAGTACCGGCACCGCCCTGCATCATGTCCACGGGGAACTGGTCCCAGAGCTTGCCGCCCACAATCTCCTTGCAGGCTGCGATGATGGCATCGGCAATCTTCTGGTCCAGCACGCCCAGCTCGGCATTGGCGCTGGCGGCGGCCATCTTCACATACGCAATCGCAATGATGTACTCCGGATAGTCGTACATATGCGTTGTAGAAATCTTATAGTTGTTAATAGCCCGCTGCGTCTGAACGCCGTAGTAGGCATCTGCAGGAACCTGCAATTCTCCAATCAGGTCACTTTCGACCCGGAATTTTGATTCGGCCATAGTTATTGAAGTCTTTCTGATCAATTGTACAAAATTACTGATTCTTCCGAACAAAAAAAAGCATCCTCGGGGGAGGATGCTTTTTTATTGGGTGGGCACGGACTAGAGGCCGATGGACTTGAAGAAGTCGTTGCCTTTGTCGTCTACGAGGATGAAGGCCGGGAAGTCTTCCACGGTGATCTTCCAGATGGCTTCCATGCCAAGCTCGGGATATTCAACGCACTCGATGCTGCGGATGCTGCTCTGGGAGAGCACTGCGGCCACGCCGCCGATGGTACCCAGATAGAAGCCTCCATGCTTGAGGCAAGCGTCGGTCACCACCTTGGAGCGGTTACCCTTGGCAATCATCACCAGGGATGCGCCGTGGTCCTGGAACTCATCCACGTACGGGTCCATGCGGTTGGCCGTGGTGGGACCCATGGAGCCGCAAGGCATGCCGGCGGGAGTCTTGGCCGGACCGGCGTAGAGGATAGGATGGTTCTTGAAGTAGGCGGGCATCTCCTCGCCGGCATCCAGACGGGCTTTCAGCTTGGCGTGAGCGATGTCACGGGCCACGATGATGGTACCCTTCAGGTTCACGCGGGTACCCACTTCATACTTGGTGAGTTCGGCTCTTACGGCGTCGATGCCCTTGTCCAGGTCGATCTCGATACCCTTCGGGCCTTCGCCGGGACGACGGAAAGATTCCGGAATGAGCTCGGACGGGTTGGTGTCCATCTTCTCAATCCACACACCGTCGGCGTTGATCTTGCTCTTGATATTGCGGTCTGCGCTGCAGCTCACGCCCATACCGATGGGGCAGCTGGCACCGTGACGGGGCAGACGGATGACGCGGATGTCGTGGGCCAGGTATTTGCCGCCGAACTGGGCACCCAGGCCGATCTTCTGCGCCTCTTTCAGGAGTTTCTCTTCGAGGTCGATATCACGGAAGGCGCGGCCGGTCTCGTCGCCGGTGGTGGGCAGGTTGTCGTAGAACTTGATGCTGGCCAGTTTCACGGTGAGCAGGTTCTTTTCGGCCGAAGTGCCGCCGATGACAAAGGCGATGTGGTAGGGCGGGCAGGCTGCCGTACCCAGGGAACGCATCTTCTCCACCAGGAAAGGAATGAGGGTGCCTTCGTTCTGGATGGTGGCCTTGGTCATGGGATAGAAATAGGTCTTGTTGGCGCTGCCGCCGCCCTTGGCCACCATGATGAAGCGGTACTCGTTGCCGCAGGTAGCCTCGATGTCAATCTGGGCAGGGAGGTTGCACTTGGTGTTCACCTCGTTGTACATGTCCAGCGGAGCGTTCTGGCTGTAACGGAGATTCTCCTGGGTGTAGCAGTTGAACACACCCTTGGAAAGCGCCTCTTCATCTTCGAAGCCCGTCCAGACCTGCTGGCCTTTCTCACCATGGATGATGGCGGTGCCGGTATCCTGGCAGAAGGGCAGCACGCCCTTGACAGCCGTTTCGGCGTTGCGCAGGAACTGCAGGGCTACATACTTATCGTTGTCGGAAGCCTCGGGATCGCTGAGGATCTGGGCCACCTGCAGGTTGTGGGCACGGCGCAGCATGAACTGGCAGTCGTGGAAAGACTGCTGAGCCACCATCGTAAGTGCCTCGGGGCTCACTTTCAGGATTTTGTTCCCTTCAAAAGAACCTTCCGAGACCAGTTTCTCGGAGCCGGGAATCTTGTAGTATTCAGTGGTATCTTTACCCAACTGAAACATAGGAGCATATTTGAATTCTGCCATATTGAGTTAAATGAATAAATTTCTAACAGTGGCGGCCACTTCCTCCAGGAGCCATTTGGGGGTGGAGGTGGCGCCGCAGATGCCAACGAGCTGGCCGTCCTTGAACCAGGCGGGGTCTATTTCGCCGAAGCAGCCAATTACGTAGGTATGGGGGTTCACGCGGCGGCAGAGGTCGCTGAGGACTTTGCCGTTGGAGGAGGACTTGCCGGAGACGAAGAGGATGATGTCGTGGGAGGCGGCAAAGGCCTCCAGCTTCTGGTGGCGGGTAGCCACCTGGGCGCAGATGGTGTTGTGCACCGTGAGGCGGGCGCCGCGGGCGCGGAGCATCTCGCAGATGACCTCATATTCGGCCGGGCTCTTGGTGGTCTGGGAGAAAATCTCCACGGGCTGTTCCAGGTTCACCTTACCGGAAGACAGCGCCTCGGAGAGCATGGCGGCATTCTCTACCACCAAAGCATCTCCCCCAACCTGTCCCAGCAGGCCCAGCACCTCGGCGTGACCTACGCGGCCGAAGATAATCACCTGGCCCTGTTTGCCTTCTTCGTGCAGACGGGCATAGGCCTCCCGGATGCTGCGCTGCAGCTGCAGCACCACCGGGCAGGAGCAGTCAATCACGTTCAGGCGGCGTTTGGCGGCCTCCTCGTACGTGGACGGCGGTTCCCCGTGGGCACGGATGAGCACGGACTCCCCTTCCGGAATCTCCGAAAGGGAGCTGACCGTCACCAGGCCCTGCTTCCCCAGACGGGAAAGTTCTGCCTCGTTATGGACGATGGCTCCGAGCGAGTACAGGCGTCCGCTGCGGGAGAGATCCTGCTCTGCCCGCGTAATGGCGCGGATGACACCCCCGCAAAAACCGGAACCGGGGTCGATTTCTACTTTCAGCATGACAGGCCGGGACTTTCCAACAGACCGAATTTTCCCTGAATGAGGCCCAGCAGCCACACCACTTCCTCGTGCAGGGTCATGTGCGTATTGTCCAGGACATAAGCGTCCTCTGCCTGCCGGAGCGGAGAGGTGGGCCGATGGGAATCGCGGTAGTCGCGGTCCTTGAGATTGGCGGCGACTTCTTCCACGGTGGTCTCAATCCCCTTGAGCACCATCTCGTCGTAACGGCGGCGGGCGCGGACGTCTTCATCGGCCGTCATAAAAATCTTGAGCTCTGCGTTGGGGAATACAGTGGTGCCGATATCGCGGCCGTCCATGATGACGCGGCCGCCGGCCGAGAAGGCGTGGAGTTTGTCGTCCACCCAGTTTCTGACAAAAGGAATGGCGCTTACAGGACTCACGTACTGGGAAACCTCCCAGCCGCGAATCTCCGTTTCTATGCAGCGGTCTCCGAGGAAGAGCTTTGTGGTGCCGTCTTCCCGGCGGAACTGGAGGTCCAGCGGGCCGATAATCCCCTGCACCCCGGCCTCATCGATTTTCCCGTCTCCGATGACACCCGCCTCAATGCCGGCAAGGGTGACGCCGCGGTACATGGCACCGCTGTCCAGATACAGAAAACCGAATTCCGCCGCCACCAGTTTGGCAAATGTGCTTTTGCCGGTGGAGGAGTAGCCGTCTACGGCTATGATGATGTCCGGAATGGTCATAGAAAGGTTATGTTAAGCGTACAAATATAGAATATTTTTGCGATATTTGCGTAATAAATAATATGTCATGAAAGTACTGATTGTCGACGATGAGCGTGCCATCCGCTACTCCCTCAAGGAGATTCTGGAGATGGAAAACTACCAGGTAGACTTGGCCGAAAACGGCCAGGAAGGTTTACAGAAGGCAGAGAAAGAGAAGTATGACGCCATCTTCTGCGACATCAAGATGCCGGAAATGGACGGCACCGAGGTACTCGTAAAACTGGTCGAGGAAGGCATCGAAAGCCCCGTCATCATGGTCTCCGGCCACGCGGACATTACCACCGCCGTGGACTGCATCAAGAAGGGCGCCTTCGACTTCATTGAGAAGCCGCTGGACCTTAACCGTATCCTCATCACCCTGAAGAACGCCACGGACAAGGCCAACCTGGTCAAGGAAACCCGTATCCTCAAAAAGAAGATCTACGGCCACGAGATGGTGGGCGAATCGGCCCCTGTCGGCCACCTCAAAGAGATGATCGAGAAGGTGGCTCCCACCCAGGCCAGCGTCCTCATCACCGGCCCCAACGGTTCCGGTAAGGAACTGGTGGCCCAGGGCATCTACCAGCTCAGCAGCCGCTCCATGATGCCGTTCGTGGAGGTCAACTGCGCCGCCATCCCCTCGGAGCTCATCGACAGCGAGCTCTTCGGCCATAAGAAGGGCTCCTTCACATCGGCCATCCGGGACCACAAAGGCAAGTTCGAGCAGGCCGACGGCGGCACCATCTTCCTGGACGAGATTGGCGACATGTCCCTCCCCGCTCAGGCCAAAGTGCTGCGCGTGCTGCAGGAGCGCAAGCTCACCCCCGTGGGCGGCGACAAGGAAATTACGGTGGACGTGCGCGTGATTGCCGCCACCAACAAGAACCTCCAGCTGGAAATTGCCAACGGCAACTTCCGCGAAGACCTCTACCACCGCCTCAGCGTGATTGTCCTCAAGGTTCCCGCCCTGGACGACCGCAAGGAGGACATTCCCCTGCTGGTGGAATACTTCACCAACCGCATTTGCTCGGAAAGCGGCAAGCCGGCTCCCGTTTACTCGGAGGAAGCCCTCAAGCTGCTCCAGGAGCGTTCCTGGCCCGGCAATATCCGTGAACTCAGAAACGTGGTGGAACGCCTGCTCATCCTGGGCGGCAACCCCATCACAGAACAGGACGTGAAAGATTACGTCATGTAAGATGAAAACCGGAAAAGTCATACGCAATGTAGTGTTGGGCATCATCGGCTTCGTGCTGCTGGTGCTCATCGCCCTTCAGGTCCTGCTTCGTCCGCAGGTCCTGACCAGAATCGTGAACCAGCTTGCCGCCGACTATGTAGAAGGCGAAGTCAATTTCCAGCAGGTACGGGCGCATGTCATCAAGAGTTTCCCCTACCTGAACATCGACGCAAAGGACTTTTCCATCACCTATCCGCACGAGCGTTACGCCCGGTACGACACCCTCTACCCTTCTCAGACCCGCCGCCGCTTCAACCTGCTGAAAGCCGGCCAGGGCAAGGAGGGCACAGACACGCTGCTGGCATTCAAACAGCTGAGCGTGTCGGTCAACTACATGTCGCTGCTGGGAGACCGCGTCATCCACGTGCATCGGCTGGAGCTGCAGCGCCCCCGCATCTTCGCCCATTACTACGACTCCACGGCCGCCAACTGGGACATCCTTCCCATCAACGGCGAGCCCAAGGACAGCACCAAGGAAAGCAAGCCACTTCCGCCAATTGTGGTGAACACCATCGCACTCAAAGATCGGCCCGTCATCATCTACACCAACCCGGCGGACACCATCCACGGCATGTTCTCCATGCGCCGCTTCGAACTCAACGGCAACCTGGAGACCGCCCAGCTGTACCGCTCGGAGGCCAGCCTGTCCATTGACTCGCTCATGATTTCCGGCCGGCTGCCTTCAGACACGGTTTCCTTCCGCCTGCAGAAACTGCGCTCGGACGTGCGCGGCAGCCACTTTACGCTGGACGCCGACGCAGAAGCCTCCCTGCGCACCGGCGAATACGGCCGCATGCGTCTGCCCATCCACCTGGACGCCGACGCAGAGCTTCCGGAGCATCCCTCCGGGGAGACGGAAGCCCTCATCAACAGCCTCAACCTGAGTTTATCGGCCCTCCATATCGCCGGTAAGGGCCGCATCTTCAAGCAGCAGGACGGCGTGCTGGACCTCGACCTCACGGCCGGCATCAAGGACTGCCCCGTGGGCGAGATGGCCCGCGAGTTCCAGGAAAACGTTCCCGCCCTGAAACAGCTCCCGACCGACGCCATCCTCGTGAGCCTGAGCGCCACGGTGAAAGGTCTCTACGGCAACGGGCAGAAGCCCATGGTCAACGCCAGCCTGGACAAGCTGCTGGTAGACGTGTGGGGCGCCCGCCTCAACGCGAAGGCCAGCGTGAAGGACGCCCTGGGCAAGGACCCTTCGGTGAGCCTGAACGCCACCCTCAAAGCCCGCGTAGACTCCCTCACGCGCGTCTTCACCAAGGAAATGGGCATTGAGGGAACGGGCACGCTGGACGGCAAGCTCAGCGCCCGCGCCCGGCTCTCGCAGCTCAACATGGCCCGCATCGGCAACGCCGACATCAGCTGCGACCTCGAGGCGAAAGACCTCGACCTCCAGGGGGAAGACAGTTTGTCGGCCCTCATCCCGCGCATCGCGCTGAACCTGGAGACGAAGGCCAACAAGATTGACCGGAATATCCGTCAGGGCGCGCGCGTGCTGGCTTTGAAGGCCGATGTAGACACGCTGTCCGCATCCCTCAGCGGCATGTTCATCCGGGGCGGCAAGCTCCAGCTGCTGGCGCAGAATTCGGCCGAGATCCTCAAGGACACCAAGTCCCTCTCCTCCATGATGGGCATCCTCAAGGTGGGAAGCCTGCGCATGCGCGACGGCGACGGCATGAGCGTGAGCCTGCGCGACAACACGGAGACCTTCCGCATTGAGCCCGCCTCGAAGGAAAGACCCACGCCCCGCCTCACGCTGCGCTCCAAGAGCAGCCGCCTGCGCGCCCGCATGGACGCCAACATGTTCGGCGTAAGGGACTTCAACTTCGACATCACCGCGTCGCGGCACATCCGCCGCATGCCGCCCGTGCAGCGGGATTCGGCCTTCATCAAGGCCATGCGCGAACGCCGCCTGCGGGAAAGCCAGGACGCCTTCGGCGAGCACGACATCAAGTTCAGCCTCTCGGACGCCATCAAGGGTTATGTCCGGGATTGGGATATCAAGGGCAACATCGGCCTGGAAAGCTGCCGCGCCATGATGCCCGCCTTCCCCCTGCGCACTTCCATCTCGGCCGTGCAGGGTTCCTTCGACAACGACACGCTCCACCTTAAGAACATCACCCTCAAGGCCGGCGAGTCGGATCTGTCGGCCCAGGCCCATCTGACGGGACTGCGCCGCGCGATGATCGGCCGCGGCAAGCCGCAGCTCAAGCTCAAGGCTTCCGTCACCAGCGACTACATCGACGCGAACGAGCTCATGCGCGGATATGCCTACTACACCAACTACAAGCCCGCCGACAACCTCTCCGAGGCGTCCGACGAGGCCGTGGAGGAGGCCATCGACCACGCGCAGCTGCCGGATACCACGGCGAAGGGCAACAAGCTCTTCATCATCCCGTCCAACCTGCAGATCGACTTCGGCCTGGAGGCCGGCGGCATCAAGTACGACTCCCTCATGGTGAGCTGGGCTTCGGCCGATGTGGCCATGCGCAACCGCACCCTGCAGATTACCAATGCGCTGGCGGCGTCCAACATGGGCGACATCTACTTCGAGGGCTTCTACTCCACGCGCTCGCCGGAGGACATCAAGGCCGGCTTCGACCTCAACCTCGTGGACATTACCGCCGCCAAGGTGATTACCCTGTTCCCGGCCATCGACACCCTGATGCCGCTGCTCACTACCTTCCAGGGAGACCTGGACTGTGAGCTGGCCGTCACCACCGACATTGACACCCTCATGCAGGTGGTGCTGCCTTCCGTAGACGGCGTCATGAAGATTTCCGGTAAGGACCTCACCCTGAAGGAGAGCAAGGAGCTCACGAAGATTACCAAGCTCCTGATGTTCAAGAACAAGAAGGAGGCCCGGATCGACAACATGTCGGTCACCGGTATCGTACAGAATAATATTCTGGAGATCTTCCCCTTCGTGCTGAACGTAGACCGCTACACGCTGGCGGCATCCGGCACGCAGCACCTGGACCAGAAGTTCGACTACCACGTTTCCGTGATCAAGAGTCCGCTCATCCTCAAGTTCGGCCTCAATGCCTGGGGCGAAGACTTCGACCATATCCATTACGGTCTGGGCAAGGCCAAATACCGCAGCGAGAATGTGCCGGTGTTCACCAAGCAGCTGGATACCGTCCAGTACAGCCTGGTAGCCGCCATCCACAACATCTTCGAGCTGGGCGTAGAGAAGGCCATGGAAGAGAACCGCACGGGCGCCTACTTCGGCGACGTAGCCCATGCCGGTGTTCCCGGCGTGTCCGATGCACCCGTCTCCGAGGCCGCGCTCCAGGGCATGGAGACCTTCCTCTCCGACGTGATGGAGCAGACCGCCAGCCGCCGCGAGGCTCTGAAGGAGGAGGTCATCCGCCTGCAGGCCGAAGCAGCCAAACAGCAATAGCATGAACAGTTTCGATTACCTGGAAGTGGCCGTACGCCTGGACCCGTTCACCGAAGAAGGGGCCGAGGTCCTCATGGCCGAGCTTTCAGACCTTCCCTTTGATTCCTTTGTCACCGAAGAGCCCTACCTGAAGGCCTACATCCAGACCGACCAATACCGCCCCTCCGACGTGAAGGTGGTCCTCGGCGGCTATCCTTTTGCGGCCGACTTCAAAGCCACCCCGGTGCAGGGCCAGAACTGGAACAAAGCCTGGGAGGAAAGCTTCCAGCCCATCGTGGTGGACGGCCTGGTAACCATCAAGGCCCCTTTCAACGGGGAGGTTCCCCGCACCCGCTTCAATATCTGGATAGACCCGCAGATGGCTTTCGGCACCGGCTACCACCATACTACCTTCATGATGATGCAGCGCATGCTGGCGCTCGAAGCTGTCATCAAGGGGCAGTCCGTAGTGGACATGGGCTGCGGAACGGCTATCCTGGCCATCCTGGCTGCCAAGATGGGCGCCCGGAAGGTCTTTGCCGTGGATATCGATGCCGTGGCGGCGCGTTCCGCCTGGGGCAACTGCCGCTGGAACAAAGTGGGCTCCCGCGTGGAAACTGCCTGCGGCGATGCATCCCTGCTGCAGATGGGGAGCTACGACGTGCTGCTCGCCAACATTCACCGGAACATCATCCTGCAGGACCTGGCCGTTTACTGCCGTTCCCTGCGCCGCGGCGGGCACATCCTTCTCAGCGGATTTTACGAAGCCGACGTTCCTGCGATAACGCAGGCCGCAGAGGCGCTGGGGCTTTCGCTTCAGGCGCACCTGCAGCGCGAAGGGTGGTCTTGCCTTGATTTTTGTGATACTCGAACTCCCAGATCTTAGGAGTGCCTGCCAACTCGTGGTTCGCATAGGGAACGGCGGAAATCACAATGATATCCCCTTCCACCATGCCTTCATCGTTCTCTGAGAAGACGTAGGTCTGGGGGCCCTTGGACAGGACCTGGTCGATGAAGTCGTATTCCTCGTACATGTCGGTCACCTCATACAGGTAGTAATAGACGCTGGATAGGAGGTCTCCCCAGTAATAGCCGATGGACTCATAATCCCAGTAGTAAGGGACGTCGTTATCCGTAGGGATGATGGTGAGGACGTCGCCGTCCACTTCCACTTTCCAGTCCAGGTCCACGGCGGGCTGGGACTGCGTATGGAAAGGCGTGCTCACCGCGTTTCCGATGATCTCCCGCTTGAAAGGATCCACCTGGAACACGATCATCCGGTAATCCATGTCACTGCCCAGGAACTGGGAACGGAAGGAGCGGTCTCCCTTGAAACAGAATTGGTCCTGGAAGCTGGAGATGGTGCCGTGGTCGATATCGTCCGAATCGTCGATCTCGATGAGCTGCTTCAAGTAGTCCTCTGCGATTTGCTGGTCGGTGAGAGGATACCAGTAATCCTCCCACTCCCCTACTCCCAGATGGATGTAGGCGGCGTCCTGGTTGCTGGTCTTGACAGAGAAGCTGAGCTTGGTGGCGCCCACCTTGTCGATGATCACTTCCAGCGTGGCGGGTTCGAGGGCGGTCTTGTCCAGGGAATGGCATGCGGCCAGGATAAGGGCGCAGCCTATGATGGCAACTATCTTTTTCATAGCTCGTTATATACCAGTAGGACAAAACGGACGCAACCCATGGAGTGCTTTCCGTAATCTCCGAAGTTGTAGTGGATGTCGGACAGTTTGAAGTAGTTCTCGGCCTTGATGGCGTTGATGAAGGGAACCGTCTGGTCCTGGCGGCTGTGGAACATGTAGATGGGCGCACGCGGAGTGAAGTTGAGCACGGAGTTCTTCAGCAGGGCTTTGTACAGCCGCGCCGTTTCTGCACTGGTTTTATCCCGTCCCTTTTCGGTCAGGATTTCGTGGAGGTAGCGGGAGCCGATCTTGCCGTTGATCTCGGCTACCGTATACTGCTTGGAGTTAATCCACTCCTTGTAGTTCTGCAAGAGGTTTCCCTTGAAGAAATCTTCCATCTTCAGGCCCAGCTGTTCGCCGGCATTCACGCCCTGGACAATCATGGGGATGGCACAGGGAATGCCCGTCAGGTCGGCTTCCATGGAGAAGTCGTAGGTGGCAGCCAGGTCATAGGGGCCGCCGCCGCAGTACACAGCCTTGATGGGAAGCGTCCCGCTGTGTTCTTCCTGCAGCTGCTTCATCACAGCCAGGGTGGTGGAACCGCCCTGGGAATACCCCACGAGAATGACTTCTTCGCTCTCGGGCTCCCGGCCGATGTGCTTGAGGAAGGGTTTCACGGCCAGTGCCATGTCCACTACGCTCTGCGCGGTGCTGCGGGTGTGCATGTAGGGGTGAATGCGGTCGGCGGTGATGCCGTAGCCGATGTAGTCGGCAATGACCACGGCATAGCCCTTGGCGGCCAGCATGCCTTCCAGCGGGAAGCACTGCGAGGGGGCTTCCCTGTCGGCCGCAATGGTGAAATGACTCACCAGGACGATGTTCTTCACGGGGCCTTTAGCCGGCAGCAGCAGCTTGCCGGACTGGCGCAGCGGGGTGACGCCGTCCACGTCGTGTCCCATGTAGGTGCCGCTGTAGTGAAGCAGGCGGTTGCTGTTCACCACGCCCAGCATGTTGCGGGCGATGGTGGCAACGTCCACGCGGGCCACTTTGGTCTCGTCGGCGGAGTCGTCCTCCATCAGGCGGACGGAAGGGTTCAAGCGGCCGTCGGACAGGAACACGTCGGCCGATTTCACATTGGTAACCTGGAACGTATCGAAATCGATGTCCACCACTTCGGGGTGGTGGCACGCGGCCATCGCAAACAGGAGGCCGATGAATAAATATCTTCTCATAACTCAGAAACGATAGTTAACGCTGAAGGAAAGCATGCGGGCGCCCAGCAGATAGATGCGGGTTCCCGAGACCAGGGCATTCAGCATGCCCAGTTCGGCGCCCAGGGAGATGGGATAAAGTTTCCACGGAGAAACTTCCACCCCGATCGGGTTCAGGTTCAGTGCGGGAGACAGCTCCAGACCGCCATGATTGTCGCAGGCGAAGAGCATTCCGACACCCAGGCCGGAATACAGCTTCACCACGGGCCTACGGAAGTAGGTGAACCGGACGGTGGGCATGACGGTGATGTCGTAGTTGCGCATGTCGGGGACATAAATGCCCTCGAAGTCCAGCTGCGCACCCACACTTACTACGTCGGTGAGTTGATATTGATATTCAGCAAAGAGGTGACCCGTACAGCCTTTCCCGCCGTTCTTGCGACGGGCCTCGGGAAAAGCGAGGGACTCGAATAGCATGTCGCCCCAGCCGACGCGGATCATCTGCCGCTGCTGAGGCTGAGCCGGATGGATTTGTGGGGAGTTTTCAGATTGCCCGCCCCCTGCTACCGCCGGCCACAGTAAGGCAATCACAGTCAGTAGTTTTAGCATAGTTCGTAGTTTAGTATTGCAATTTTACGAAGTAATTTTGAATCTAACAAACGTTTTTTCGTATATTTGCAATCCTTTATCTGCGGGCGTGTTGGAATTGGTAGACAACCCAGACTTAGGATCTGGTGCCTTACGGCGTATGGGTTCGAGTCCCTTCGCCCGCACGCGAAATTGCCCGGCCTTTGACGGCCGGGCTTTCGCGTGCTTGGGCGAAGGGACTCCGTCCCATTTTATGGACCGGAGGGCGCGTTTTTGCCCTGTTTTCGATACTTCCGTCCCACTTTTGGGGACGGTAGGAGCACTGGATCGTTGATTAGACCTATCAATTGGAATTTACCAAATGAA
>Ga0310786_10009087_pt1 | contig 12677 bp, 10 predicted proteins | sample AusTroGonzalo_MG_FD_203881 | JGI IMG/M metagenome (GOLD analysis project Ga0310786, IMG submission 203881) | Bovine rumen microbial communities from tropical cattle in Woodstock, Queensland, Australia - Gonzalo_03 (v2) (version 2) | ecosystem: Host-associated > Mammals > Digestive system >...
AAGCTGGCTATTGGTTGCTATGAATCCATGTTCCAAAACTGCGGCAGCCTGCAGACGGCTCCCGCGCTGCCCGCCACCAAGCTGGATCATTATTGCTATCAATCCATGTTCGAGGGCTGCGACAAACTGAGCAGCGTCACCTGTCTGGCCACGGACATCACTGCCAATAATTGCTTGCGAGACTGGCTCAAAGAGGCTGGCGGCAGAAGTTATGACGAGAAAACACTGCACGTAAAGTCAGGTCAACCGACAGATAAATCCTATTGGAACGTCCCCGACAACTGGAGCGTCGTGGATGACCAATGAGGAAAATGAAGAAAATGAAAATATAGTGTTGCTAAATTTGATTGTTATGAACCAGAAAACCATTTCTTTTCTATTTTTAATGTTTACTAGCGTTTTGTACCCATTTGCCGAAGTTGCGCATGCAAATGCTTACTTGGACGATAATGAAATTAGTGCCAAACGGATTGGAGGAGAAACGCCTGTTATGTATGAATTAACAGGTACAGGCAGTATTAATGCTTCAGTTGAAGATGCATTAAATGACCCCAAAGCAGTATTCTATGATGCCTCCTCATTAGATAACGGAATCACCCTTAATCCGGCCAATCCAAATGCCATGATATCTGCAAAGCAGGGCATTGTCACACGTGAAAACAATGCGAATATCATAGAAGATGGTGTTTGTAACAACCTGAATCTTGTGGATAAAAAGCCTTTTCATCTTTCAAATACACTTTCCTTAGGCAATCCTGCAAGCTTCACCATGTCGATATCTGTGGCAGAAATGGCAACAATTGTGATTCCGTTTGATGCTAGTTTGCCAGATGGTATATCTGCCTATAATGTTGTCAGTATTGACGAAGAAAAGATTCTGGCAAAACAATGTGAAAGTATCCAGAAGAACAAACCCGTGCTTATCGTTGGTGCTGAAGGCGAATATACATTCTATGGATTTCAGGATGACACGGAACTTTCTGCTACCACAGGTAATTTAACAAATGGCTTGCTTGTCGGAACATATAATGATACTGCAGTTCCTAACGATAGTTATTTACTTCAGGATCATTCTGGAGAAATAGGATTCTATCACGTTGATAATGATGTAAATAAAGTCGGATTAAAACCATTCCATGCATACCTTAGTGTACCGTCACCGTATGCCAGATCATTCAGCATCGTTCTTGATGATTCTACAACAGCAATAACCACAGTCAAGTCTGTCTCTGATGCGCCAAGGTCGGCATTTAATGTCCTTGGTCAAGAAGTCAAGCCCAATACAAAAGGCCTTGTAATCGTTAATGGCATTAAAGTGTATAACAAATAAATATAGCAGGTATAGAAATGAAAAAAAGATATATCACACCTGAAATGAAGGTTCATAATATGTCCTTAACCAAGATTATTTGTGGTAGTGAAGACGAAATAATAGTAAACCTATGTGATGAACCGGCTTCTGGCGGAGAACACGGCGATGACGGACTATAAGGTTGTATGACATGCACCAAGCTCACACGAGCTCACACGGGGACTGTCCCCCTGTGAGTTGTAAAAGGAGTAAAGTAATGATGAAGACAATGAAAATGCAGTTCAAATATCTATGTGTGGCGGCCCTCGCACTGGTGGGAGCCCTCACAACAGGCTGTAGCAGCGACGAGCCCGACCTCGATGTGGCCATGCCGCCCGCAGCCATCGACAGCGTAAGCCTGAACACACCCCTCACCCTGGAGGCCAAGGAAGCCGGTGCCAAGGTGACCTTCACCTTCTCTGAATATAAAGCCTCAGGAGACGTGGAATATAGCACCGACGGCACCAACTGGAGTACATACACCGGCGGCACAGCCATCACGCTCAACAGCGCAGGCGACAAGGTGATGTTCCGCGGCAACTGCCAAACGTATGACCAGAGCAACATCTCTTGCGATAAGGACTGCTACGTCTATGGCAACGTGATGAGTCTGATCAGCTCTACAGGTTTTGCCACAGCCACTGAGCTGACAGAAGATGCTACGTTCAGGGACCTGTTCAAAGAGAATAAGCATATCGTAAATCACGACAGCAAACCGCTGTCGCTTCCTGCCACCAAGCTGACCAGCGATTGCTACGCACACATGTTCGAGGGCTGCACCAGCCTCAAGACGGCTCCCGTGCTGCCCGCCACCACGCTGGCTAACAATTGCTATGAATCCATGTTCCAAGCCTGTAACAACCTGACCACGGCTCCCGCGCTGCCCGCCACCACGCTGGCTAAGAAGTGCTATCAACAAATGTTTTACGGCTGCGACCACCTCGAGACGGCTCCCGTGCTGCCCGCCACTAAGTTGGCTTATTATTGCTATCGTGAGATGTTCTGCCGCTGCTACAACCTGAGCAGCGTCACCTGTCTGGCCACGGACATCACTGACAAATCTTGCTTGCATTATTGGCTCGAAGATGCCGGCAGCACCGTTTACGACGAGAAAACACTGCACGTAAGGTCAGGTCAACCGACAGACAAATCCTATTGGCACGTCCCCGACAACTGGACCGTCGTGGCGGATCAATGAGTAAATGAAAAATGGAAGGAGTTAAAGGAGTTAAAGGAGTAAAGTAGTAAAAGGAGTAAAGTAATGATGAAGACAATGAAAATGCAGTTCAAATATCTATGTGTGGCTGCTCTCGCATTGGTGGGGGCCCTCACAACAGGCTGTAGCAGCGACGAGCCCGACCTCGATGTGGTCATGCCGCCCGCAGCCAGCGACAGCGTAAGCCTGAACACACCCCTCACCCTGGAGGCCAAGGAAGCGGGTGCCCAGGTGACTTTCACCTTCTCTGATAGAAAAGCCTCAGGAGTCGTGGAATATAGCACCGACGGCACCAGCTGGAGTACATATACTGGCGGCACGCCTATCACGCTCAACAGCGTAGGCGACAAGGTGATGTTCCGCAGCAACTGCGCTAAGTATGACCAGAGCAACATCTCTTGCGATAAGGACTGCTACGTCTATGGCAACGTGATGAGTCTGATCAGTCCTACAGATTTTGCCACAGCAACTGAGCTGACAGAAATTTATACGTTCAGGGACCTGTTCAAAAAGAATATGCATATCGTAAATCACGACAGCAAACCGCTGATGCTGCCTGCCACCACGCTGACCATAGGTTGTTACGCATACATGTTCGAGGGCTGCACCAACCTCGAGACGGCCCCCGCGCTGCCCGCCACCAAGCTGTATGACTATTGCTATCAATCCATGTTCGGGGGCTGCAACAAACTGACCACGGCTCCCAACTTGCCCGCCACCAAGCTGGCTAACCATTGCTATCAAAAGATGTTCAAATACTGTTGGAGTTTGTGCACAGCACCCTCTACGCTGCCCGCCACCAAGCTGGCTATTGGTTGCTATGAATCCATGTTCCAAAACTGCGGCAGCCTGCAGACGGCTCCCGCGCTGCCCGCCACCAAGCTGGATCATTATTGCTATCAATCCATGTTCGAGGGCTGCAACAACCTGAGCAGCGTCACCTGTCTGGCCACGGACATCACTGCCAATAATTGCTTGCGAGACTGGCTCAGAGAGGCCGGCGGCACCGTTTACGACGAGAAAACACTGCACGTAAGGTCAGGTCAACCGACAGACAAATCCTATTGGCACGTCCCCGACAACTGGACCGTCGTGGCGGATCAATGAAGGACACAGTGCAGCGGAAACCGTAAATATTAACCACGATACAACATAAAACAATGAAAACGAGCGAGAAACGGAAGTATGAACGGCCCCGGATGCAGGTGGTCGTGTTGAGACATTCTGAGCAGTTGATGCAGACCAGTACCCAGGTGCCTGACTATATTATTGAGGAAGGGCAAACATGGTAAAGGAAGCCCTGTTAGGAGTAAAAGTAGTAAAGGGAGTAAAAGTAGTAAAGGGAGTAAAAGTAGTAAAGGGAGTAAAGGAGTAAAGTAATGATGAAGACAATGAAAATACAGTTCAAATATCTGTGTGTGGCGGCCCTCGCACTGCTGGGGGCTATGATGAGCAGCTGCACTAACGACGAGCTCGCCACAGACGTGGCGCCGCTGCCTGTGAACAACAAGAGTGTCACGCTGACTACGACCGTCAGCCTGGACGACGCCACGCGAGCCCTCGCAATCGATGAGGAGAACAAGAAGGGTGTGAAGACCTTCGAAACTAACGACAAGGTGGCTCTCATCTACATCAAGTCGGATGGCACCAAGAAGGTTGCAGAGAGCGTGCTCACTTCTGAGAACATCAGTGCTGACGGCAAGAGCGCCAACCTGACATTCCAGTTAGAGGAGCCCAAGGAGGGCGACAGCAACGTGACGCTGGTCTATCCCGTCTGGATGGCTGACAAGGACGCTGCCGACGGCATCAACATGACTGCGTTGCAGGTCGAACAGAACGGCACTTTATACAAGCTTTCCTGGGCCTTCGATACTGCCACCGCCGCCGGCCAGATGACTGTCAGTGGCGACGCTGCTACCCTGCCCGCAGCGGTCACGATGACCAACCCGCTCACTATCGCGATGTTCACACTGAAGGAGGACTATGCCGACATCACCAGCACGGTGACGCAGTTCACCGTCAACGACGGCACACATAAGTATGTCGTGAACCGCGAGCCCGCCGACGGCCCCATCTACGTGGCCATGCGCCCCATAGCCGCCGCACAGACCATCAGTCTTACCGCCGTCACCGACGCCAAGCCCTATAAGAAAAGTGTCACGGGCAAGGCACTCGCCGCCAGCAGGATTTATCCCGTCAACGTCATGATGACGGTAGATGCCGACCGCACCACTCCCCTCACCCTGGAGGCCAAGGAAGCCGGTGCCAAGGTGACCTTCACCTTCTCTGAAGACAAAGCCGAAGGAGACGTGGAATATAGCACCGACGGCACCAAATGGAGTACATACACCGACGGCACAGCCATCACGCTCAACATCGCAGGCGACAAGGTGATGTTCCGCGGCAACTGCCAAACGTATGACCAGAGCAACATCTCTTGCGATAAGGACTGCTACGTCTATGGCAACGTGATGAGTCTGATCAGTCCTACAGATTTTGCCACAGTCACTGAGCTGACAGCGAGTGATACGTTCACAGACCTGTTCAAAGGGAATGAGCATATCGTAAATCACAACAGCAAACCTCTGTCGCTGCCCGCCACCGAGCTGACCAACAATTGTTACGCTAACATGTTCGAGGGCTGCACCAGCCTCGAGACGGCTCCCGTGCTGCCCGCCACCAAGCTGTATGACTATTGCTATCAATCCATGTTCCAAGACTGCAGCAGCCTCGAGACGGCTCCCGCGCTGCCCGCCACCGAGCTGACCAGGAATTGCTATGCATCCATGTTCCAAGGCTGCAGAAGCCTCGAGACGGCTCCCGCGCTGCCCGCCACCAAGCTGTATGACTATTGCTATCAATCCATGTTCCAAGACTGCAGCAGCCTCGAGACGGCTCCCGCGCTGCCCGCCACCAAGCTGGCTTCGTATTGCTATGCATCCATGTTTCAAAACTGCAACAACCTGACCAGCGTCACCTGTCTGGCCACGGACATCACTGCCAAACATTGCTTGCTTTACTGGCTCGAAGATGCCGGCAGCATCGTTTCCGGCGAGAATACACTGCACGTAAGGTCAGGTCAATCGACTAACAAATCCTATTGGAACGTCCCCGACGACTGGACTGTCGTGGCGGATCAATGAGATGACGAGGGACTGGTGCCTGTCATACGGTGCCTGTCATACTGATGTTGGAAGACAATGAAGGCAGGAAGCTGTTGAAATAGAGAAGCAAAAATTTTGCTATTACAAATATATTACCTATCTTTGCATCGTGAGGCCACGATGCGAGCCTCGGCGGCGTCTCAGCATAAGAACGAGTTCACACGGGGACAGCTCACACGGGAGCTCACACGGGGACTGTCCCTCTGTGAGTATAGGTATCGTTCTATCGTCACTTATCGCATTCATTTAGATTATGGCAAAGCTGACCACCGAAGAATTCATAAAGAAGGCCCAAACAGTGCATGGGGATAGATACGATTATTCCCAAGTTGAGTATATTGACTCAACGACTAAAGTTAATATAATCTGCAAGGAGCATGGTGTGTTTTTGCAAAGACCCGATAAGCATTTAAGTGGTCAAGGATGCCCTGATTGTTCTGGAAGTATAAAGCTGACTACAGAATCGTTCATAGTAGAAGCTAAGGAGATCTATGGCGACTGCTATGACTATAGTAAGGTTGAATATAAAAATCGCGACCATAGGGTGACTATTGTTTGTCCTGTTCATGGTGATTTTCAAATATACGCTCGTGAGCACCTTGATGGAAAAGGATGTCCAAAGTGCGAAAAGGGTGAAAAGTTCCTGGCAAAGCTAAAGGAGAAGTTTGGCGATAAGTTTGGCTTGGATGAATTCGTTTATGAGAGTTCTACTTTACCTATTACATTGATATGTCCCACTCATGGTGCTTTCTCGAAACTGCCTAATGCAATACTGAATTCAAAATGTGGATGCCCTGAATGTGGAAATCAACTATCACGTCAACTTCAAGAAGAAGCACATCAAGAATCCATAAGAAGGAAAGAAGAAGAAAAGCAAAGGCAAATAGAAGCAGATAGAAAGGCCAAAGAAAAAGCAAAATATTGTTGGAGTGAAAAAATACAAAACATTCTAAGTAGCAATACATATTCAAATGATTTCTGGGATACAGATTTCTTTGGTTTTGATCTTCATCATATTTGCATGGATAATGGTGAACCGATTAATGGACGTATATGCATACCTCTCAATTATTCTCATTATCCATTCCGAAATGCAGACATAGAAGCAGACAATGGAAATCTTATCAAAATCTCATTATATCTTAGCGGTTATTATGACCCAGACGTAGATTATAATCTGCTGACCGAGATACTTCTTGTCGGCGAGAGTATTATATCCAATGGTTCAGCACTCTCATACGATACTATAAAAGAAAAATATGGCATTTATGACTACAGTATCTATAAATACGATGAAATACTTGATGGCTACAAAGTTCAAGTCATTAAAAGAAATGGTTCTGTAGAGATAAAAGTTCGAAAAGTCGGTGCAAAGATCATAAGAAGGCGAAACTATCAAAAATACGATGTAAAGACTCTGCCTAAGTCTTTCGTGGGAATAGACTTCGAGACGCTTTATCCCCAGCGCGTATCTGCTTGTTCTGTGGGTATGGTAAAGTATATAGATGGTGAAATCGTTGATAGATTCTATACTCTCATTCGTCCGCCATTCAATTATCCAGGTAAATGTGGCAGCGTACTGACATGGATTCATGGATTGACTGAGGATATGGTGAAAGACGCGAGGACATTTGAGGAAGTATTGCCAGAAATGGAAAGTTTTGTTGACGGTTTGCCTCTTGTTGCTCATAATGCCTGTGTCGAAAGAGCCTGTATAAGAGATGCAAGTGCATTCTATGGTGTAGAGACAAAACTTGACTACGAAAATATCTTCGACACTCTGACGCTATCACGACAAGCAGAAGCAAAACTCGGCATTTCTGAAGAAGGACCAGGAACCCATCAACTTGATACAGTTTGCAAGAGGTTTGGAATCTCAGGTAATAATCACCATAATGCTTTGGCTGATGCAGAGATGAGTGGCAATCTGATGGTGCTGTTCCAAAAGATTCTAAGTGAGGGGGGAACTGTTGAGGTCGCAGAAACCCCTTTGATACCAAGGCAGAAGTATAATCCTGAGGATAAAGTTCAACGTACAGATTTGGATAGCGTTGCTGACAATCCTTTTAAAAACCAAGTCGTGGTACTGACTGGCTTTGCTAAAGCAGATAGTCAAGAATATGCGCATAAGTTGAATGAATTGGGTGCCATCATTAAGGACGGAGTAAACAAAAAGACGAACATACTTATTACAGGCTATAATGCAGGCCCATCCAAAATGCAGAAAGCACAGGAATTTGGTGCACGTATTATGTCAGAAGAGGAATTTAAAGAAATAATAAAACAACTATGATACAGCAAGACTTATTTGGCGATAGTGCCATTATTCAGCAGAATCCATTGACCGACCGTCGCGTTGGGTTTATTGGGAAGTTCAAGAACCGTGCAGCTCTTGTACGGAAAGTGAAAGAGTTTGGAGCATCTGACAAAAGCAAAGATGGTCTGACTCGCGATACACAAATCCTCGTAATGGGTGGCGAAATTAGTCAGGAGGTTTTAAATAGACTGCTTTGCTATGAACATGACGGTTGGAAACCATTGAAGATAACTGAAACAGAATTGGAAGACATTTTCAAGGGTCACTATAAGGGATATGACACGCCAGCAGTTCCTACAAAACAGATAAGCATAGACATGTCGTACTACAATTGGGTACCACCTTTGTTTACCGATGAAGATGATGATGAAAACGACGGTACAGGTATTCGCTGTTCTTCCCCACTTGTCTATGGTAACGACAATCCCATATATGGAATGGAGATATTTGTGCCCAATAGACCCAACACAGACATGGGAGTTATTAGGCAGCTTATTGGCAACTTCGGAGGCTATGCAAATACTGAATATTTCGATGAGACCAATGTTGTGATGTTGGGCGATTCTACGTTGCAGAAACTGGAGAACGGCATCAAGGACGAGGTAATTCTCGATATTGAAAGCCAATACAATAAAAGTAACACAAAGATGTTCAACATTCAATTCACTAGCGAAAGCGATTTTATCACATGGGTAAAAGCCAGGATGGAGAAATATCCTGATGAAAGTACCATTACCCTTTTGAATAATTATGAGAAAACAGAAAAGGCTTAAAAATTTGACATTATGAAAATTGATTCACAATATCTGGAGTTCAAATCAGATGAACTCATAGAGAACAAGAACACCCCTTTCTATCGCAAGCATGTTGCAATAATAGGATACTTCGATAATTTTGATTCCGACGATGACATACAAGGATTGGCATTTCTTTTATGGGAACATGGAGCAACTGTGAGTCCACATGTATCACAATCTACAGATATAGTGATTAATGGTGTAGGTGCTGAAGAAGAAGATATTTTCTTAATCGGTCGTATGAAAGAAAAAGGTGCCGACCTTAAAGTTTATTACCAAGAAGATTTCGAATGTATGCTTAGCGAGTACCATCTGCTTGATTGGTATTCTGGTAGAGCATCAACTGCCGAAAGGAAGAAGTCTGGTAAGTTTTATCCAGAATTCATAGAACTACATATTGACGAAGATATACGTTCGTATGTTTTTGAAAGGGACAATGTTGAGAAGTTTATTAATTTTTGCATCAGAGAACGGAAAAATGTAATTGAAAAGAATTACAGGAAAAATATCATGTTGTCTGAAGAATCAAAAGATAAGAGTTTTGTCGACCCAGCCTATCGTAGATTCTTGCCAGACGATAAAATAGAGACCAAGGATACTGAATTCTACCATAAGAACATCGTCATTACAGGTACATTGTCAGATTATGAATATCGGAATGACTTAGCAGGCTTGTTGCACAGTTATGGAGCTGCAATTAATTCAAATGTTATAGGGAAAACGGATATAGTAATTGTTGGAAAAGGAGCTGGCCCAAGAAAGTTAGAAGAAATAAAAGAACGTATAGCTTCAGGACAATCAATTCAAATTATTGAGGAACTAAAACTGAGGGAGATCCTTACAAAAGTAATGAGTGACACAGGGACAGGTTCTTGTCACGAAATAGCGAATTGAAGTTGTAACATTTTCGTGTTTTCCATACTATAAAAAGATGTAAGATGTTAGAAGTAAGATGTAAGAAGGAGTCACGAAATAAGAACGGAATAAAAACGATATAATGATATGAGCGACGAACAGAAATATACCATTCAGGGCTTGGATGAATACATCCGCCAGGGAGAGCCGCAACAGCGTGAGCGTAGCGAGGCATGGAAGGTGGCCATCGGCTTGCAACAGGTTGACAGGCTTCAGACTTCTGAGTACCTGCTTGATACGGCAAAGCGCCACATAGAGGGCGATATCAGTATTGGCGAGGCAAAGGAGTTGATTGACTCTTACTACAAGTCGGCAGCAGGACGCAAGGAGGTAGAAGGCGACCGCACGGAAGAGGCCGACAAGGTGGCTGCGCGCATCACGGAGCTGATTGAAGAGAAAACTTTCTCATTCACACCGGCACAGTTGATCTCAATCCATCGCCGATTGTTTGAAGGTATCTACAAATTGGCAGGACGTATTCGCGACTATAACATCACGAAGAACGAATGGGTACTTGGCGGCAAGACGGTATATTATGCCAGCGCCGACACCATTAGCGACACGCTGGCATACGACATGGGACAGGAACGTGAGTTCAACTATGCCAACATGAATATTGATGAGGCCATCCGTCATCTGACTCGTTTTTGCGCCAACCTATGGCAGATACATGCATTCTGTGAGGGCAACACGAGAACGACGGCGGTATTCATGATTAAGTATCTGCGCACATTGGGTTTTAATGTGGTGAACGATGTGTTTGCAGAGAATTCCTGGTATTTCCGCAATGCGCTGGTGCGTGCCAACTATAGCGACTTGACAGCAGGTATCTCAGAGACCACGCTCTATCTGGAGCGATTCTTCCGCAGCATGTTGCTGGGTGAAGAGCACGATCTGAGGAACAGAATCATGCACGTGGATTGGGGCAAAGTAACAGATGATGCAACGTCCCAAAGTGCAAATAAGCCAGTTCTAAGTGCAAAATTGAGCGATGAACTGCCTCCAAAGTGCAAAAATTGCACTTTAGAAGAAGTGGCGGTGCTTCGCATCATGCATGTGAACCCCACAGCCACTCAAAAAGAAATAGCCACTGCAATAGGAAAGTCAGAACGAACCATTAAGACAATTACCGTTGCGCTGCAAGAGAAGTTGATTGTAAAGCGAGTGAACGGTAAACGTAATGGGTATTGGGAATTTATAGAGTAAGAGATGACGAGGGACTGGTGCCTGTCATACGAAAGTCAAGGCAGGATTATGAGAAAACCCTAACCAAGAAATGGCTGAAGAAGAACTGAAGGAAATGATGGCGCTGCTGGAGGCGGCGGGATGCAGCGCGCAGCTGTGCGACACGCCTGTGCCGCTGAGCGGCAGCACGGTGAAGTGCGGACTCCCGACGGAGCCGGGCGACGTGGACTATTCGGACTATGTGCTGCTGCCGAAGGCGGTGGTGGGCCTGCAGCCGGAGATGATGATACCGGCGGAGGGCGACTCGATGCGCGAGGCTGGCTTTGAGCCCGGCGATCTGCTGCGCGTGCGCTTCGGCATGGAGGCTCGCGACGGCGACAGCGTGCTGGCGTGGATTGACGGCCAGTGTACGGTGAAGTCGCTGTTCACCGACGAGGAGGGGCAGCGGTGGCTGGTGCCACAGAACGACAGCTACGACGCCATTCTGCTGAAGGAGGAGATGGACGTGCGGATTCTGGGCGTGGTGGTGTGCGTGGAGAAATCGTCGCCAAGGGCTTCCTCGCGCCAGATGCTTCAGGCCGTGCGCCGCACGAAGAACAAGCTGCGCGCTGCGCGCAAGCTGACGGAAGCGGAGGTAGATGCCCAGATTATAAGAATAGGTACGTACGTGCAGCATGCCCGCCAGTGGTTTGCCGTCTACAAGGGCATGGTGGAGTGCGAGGTGCAGGAGCAGGGCGACTACAAGGGCTTTTGCAGTCGCGTCCGCAGGCTGCTGCCCGACCACGAACACCTGCCGGAAGCGAAGGAGGTGGCCCGCATGGAGGTGCTGAGCTTTGCCAAGCTCATTGCCCTGTGGGAAGAGTCGAACGCGCCGGTGCGTGGTGTCCGCTTCCGCGACTACCGCAGTCTGGCGCTGACGATGGTATCCTTTCTCACCGAAAACCGCTAAAAACTCCCACCGAAAACAAAAAAACTCCCACCGAGGAGGCTGAAAAGGGCAAAACTCCCACCAAAACTCCCACAAACTCCCACCCGATGAACGATTGTTTCATCGGGTGTTTTTTTATGCCTAACTTCGCACTCAGAAACCGAGCGGGGAGAAAGGGCGCCCCTCCTTCCGCGAGGTAATAATCTCAAAAAACTAAGAAGGTAATGAATGAGATTAAAGTTTTTCAAAATGAGCAGTTCGGCCAACTCAGGGCGATGCTCGGCCACGAAGGTGAACCCTTGATGATGGGAACGGACGTGGCAAAACGACTGGGGTACAAGAACCCCGCCAAAGCGCTGCGAGACCACGTGGACACGGAGGACAAGCTGACTGAACGAATCGTTCTGTCAGGTCAGCGAAGAGAAGTAATCTTCATCAACGAAAGCGGACTCTACTCGCTCATCCTCTCGTCGAAGCTGCCGACGGCGAAGGCCTTCAAGCGCTGGGTGACGGCGGAGGTGCTGCCGCAGATTCGCAAGACGGGCGGCTACATCCCGACGCACGATGCTGAGGGACGGGAGCTGAGCAACGAGGAGGTGCTGGCGCTGGCCGACAAGATTGTGGGACGGACGCTCCGACTGGTGAACTCGCCGTGCATGGGCTGTCTGACGGCAACGGAGGTGGCCCGCACGTGGGGCATGGACGTTCACTCGTTCAACAACCTGCTGAAGACGATGGGCATACAGTACCGCAAGGGCGGCAGCTGGCATCTGGCACCGAGTCTGGAGGGACTGCATCTGACGG
>Ga0310786_10009088_pt1 | contig 12677 bp, 9 predicted proteins | sample AusTroGonzalo_MG_FD_203881 | JGI IMG/M metagenome (GOLD analysis project Ga0310786, IMG submission 203881) | Bovine rumen microbial communities from tropical cattle in Woodstock, Queensland, Australia - Gonzalo_03 (v2) (version 2) | ecosystem: Host-associated > Mammals > Digestive system >...
CGGTGGCAGAGTGACCCTTTCGCTGTATGGTGCGATACCTGTAAAATGCGTCGAAGTGCGTGAAGCGGAAGCTCCCGTGCTTGCCGCAGGAGGTATGCCCTTCGGCATAAAACTGCTTATGAAGGGTGTTATGGTGACTGATACAGCCAATGTTACCGGCAGGGACGGCAGCGAGGTATGTCCCGCTGAGGAATGCGGTATCGAAAAAGGCGATATAATATGTCTTGCCAACGGCGAGGAGCTCTCCTCAAACGGTCAGCTCCGGCGCATAATAGCCGAAAGCGGCGGAAATGACGTTAAACTGACGGTGAGCCGCGGCGGCGCTGAATTCACAGCGGCGCTCTCCCCTGTTTATTCTGCTGAAAGCGGAACCTGGCAGGGCGGTATGTGGGTGCGTGACAGCGTTGCCGGCATAGGAACTATGACCTTCATCGACACAAAAACCGGAAGATTTGCCGGACTCGGTCATCCGATATGCGATTCCGACACAGGCGAGCTTGTACCCGTAAACAGCGGCGAAGCTGTTCCTGTGGAGATATCGGGGACTAAACGCGGCGAAAAAGGACTGCCCGGCGAGCTTCGCGGTATATTTCTCCGCGGAGGAGCATACGGCTCGCTTGACAGGAATACTGACTGCGGCATCTACGGCAGTCTCAGCGAGGCAGCCCTTGTGGAGCTTACCGCGGACTGTGAGGAATACCCTCTCGGCTACAGTCAGGCTATCCGGAAAGGCAGCGCAGAGCTGATATCGACAGTCTCAGGCAGCAAGCCGGAACATTATTCCATCGAGATAGAGAGCATAGACTTCGGCGGCTCTGACCGCACGAAGAATATGGTCATACGCATAACCGACAGCAGGCTGATATCAGCCTCCGGCGGTATTGTACAGGGAATGAGCGGAAGTCCGATAATACAGGACGGAAAGCTCATCGGCGCCGTTACCCATGTATTCGTTGCCGATCCTACACGCGGCTACGCGGTATTCGCGGAGAATATGACGGCAGATCTCGGTTAAAAAAACAAAACGGGCGTTACAACTGTAACGCCCCATACATAGATGATTATCTGTTCTCCTCGCTGAAGCCGCTGTCTACAAGCTCAACAAGTGCGTCAACAGCTGCCTTTTCGTCAGCTCCGTCTGCGATCACCTTAACATTGGTGCCGCCAACGATACCGAGCGAAAGGATACCGAGAAGGCTCTTAGCATTGACTCTGCGCTCTTCCTTCTCTATCCAGATAGAAGACTTGAACTCATTAGCCTTCTGAATAAAGAAAGTAGCCGGTCTTGCGTGGAGACCTACCTGATTCTTAACCATTACTTCTCTAACAAACATATACAACTCTCCTATTCTCTGTAGTGGGCTCTCTATTTATGAGCCGTGCGGTTGCAATTTTTTCAGTTGCTGTAATCATTATACATTCAATTTTTTGCATAGTCAACGGATTTTTGTGTATATCTTACGACTTTGCCCTAATTTCTACATTTCTATAAAATGTGAGAGACAAAACCATGTTCAGCTTGTTTATTATAACCACAAAAAAACCGGATTTTCACTTCGTCAAGTTGCACATTATTCAACGTGGATATATATGGAAATCTTCTAAAGGTAATTTAAAAATCGCAGTATACTGGCTGTTATCAGGGTATATATAAGGGTATAAAATTAATATATATATCAATCGTAAAGATTTGGTAACAATTTATTAAGAAATTGATAAATCAGGTCTTTGAACAGAGGAAGCTAAACCTCTTTTCAGTCTTTATCCTCCATATACTTCTCATAAAGGTCCGGACGACGTTCCTTTGTGACGGCAAGGCTCTGTTCAAGGCGCCATGCCGCGATATTCTTGTGATGCCCCGAGAGAAGGACTTCCGGAACGGCTTCTCCTTCCCATACCTCAGGGCGTGTATACTGCGGATATTCGAGAAGTCCGCTGTATATGCTCTCATCCGTGAAGCAGATCTCGTCCGAAAGCACGCCGGGACACATCCTCGCAACTGCGTCCGTGACCACCATTGCCGGTATCTCGCCGCCCGTCAGAACATAGTCCCCTATTGATATCTCCTCGTCAACTATCCTGTCGAGCACACGCTGGTCAACGCCCTCGTAATGTCCGCAGATTATCAGGATATTCTCCATCTGCGAGAGCTCAACAGCCCTCTGCTGGGTGAAGACCTTTCCCTTCGGAGACATATATATAGTATGCGGCTTGCAGCCCATTTCGTCACAGACTGCCTTGTAGCAGTTGTATATCGGCTCACACTGCATCACCATGCCCATGCCGCCGCCATAGGGAGTATCGTCCACACGGCGGTGCTTATCCTGCGTATATTCACGTATCTGACGGCAGTGAACGTTTATCTTCCCGGCTTTCCTGGCTCTGCCCACGATACTCTCGCCGAGCACGGTCTCACACATTTCCGGGAAAAGAGTTGCAATTTCAATATTCATAAAAACCTCCGGTCGTTATATGCTTTGCGGAAATGCTCAGGAGGACTGTTCGCTCCCTATGTGAGCCATATCGTACAGATTTATCGCAAATATCTTTCCGCCCGTACCCTCGATTATGTCCAGCCTGCCGTTATCCATTGTCCGGTAGTAATAGGTAGCGCCTCTTATTTCGGAGGGCTCGCCGAGCTTGTCCTTTGCATCCTCAAGCTGATCCTCAGCGGTAAAGCCGTTAACGGAGAGCTTCCACTTGTCCGCTTCCCCAGGACAGAAGATCAGCATACTCGCCGGAACAGAGCCATTCAGCTTATCCGGAGCACACTCGAAGCGGAGATCACATGCGTCCTCACCCTTATAACGGAGATGAACGACTGTACCCGTATAGTGATCCTCTATGTTGTTCTCATCAATGCTGAAATCGCTGCCTAAACCATCAAGTGTTATCGGATATGAAAGCGTCTGACCGCAGAGCGTCATCGAAGACGTCAGGGTTTCAAGCGTCCATGCGCTGCCGTCCGGACGTGAAAAGGAGCTTCCGCTCTTTCCACAGCCGCAAAGCAGCAGTGATACCACAGCCGTAGCTGCAAATAAACCTTTTTTCATTTTCGCACTGAACCTTAATCAAAAAGTCCTTCAAGCGGACGTATGGTCATAACTCCGCCGTCAACATCGGTGGATACAACAACATCTGCGATAGCCGGAACGAGATATTCCCTTTCCGCACCCTTTATAACGTAAACATCGTTCGCACCGGTCTGCATAACGTCGTCTATCTTGCCATAGACCTTGCCGCTGTCAGCATCGCGAACCTCCAAACCGATAAGATCCTGTATAAAGTAGGTGTCCTCGTCTAGCTCAAGATCATCGCGGTGCATATAGAGCAGCTTGTTGCGGAGCTTTTCCGCAGCTTCGGGCGTGTCGATCCCTGCAAGCTTCATAATGACCGTGCTCTTGAAGACGCGCGAACGCTCGACCTCTATCTCGTCGCGGTTCTTGCCTATGAAGAGCCTGTCGAACTCGCAGAGAAGCTCCGGACTGTCAGTATAGGGCATTACCTTGACCTCGCCGCGTATACCGTGGGTGGTGACTATCTTTCCGGCTTCAAGAAATTCCTTTTTCATAGATATATCCTCATTTCAGCCTGACAGAGCTCAGTATCTGCCGGGCAGTAGTTTCATCTTCGCATTTTACCATGACATCGTAGTAGATGTCCTCGCAGCCATTGGGAACGATGCAGAAATTCCAAAGTCTACTGCCCTTTCCCATACTCGAAACGCCCACATATCCGTAAAAATCGTCCCCATCCAGCCTCCACGGTTCTTCAAACATGAAGCAACTGCTCTTGGCAGCAGCGAGCTCCTTGAAGACCTTCATGTCCTTTCCGCGGAGTTTAAGACAGTCCTTTGCGGTAAAACCGTCCCTGTGCAGCCAGACGAACCAATCAGCGAACCACAGGTCGGGGTACTCGCAGCCGAGCTTATCGAAGAAATGACGGTAATCGTCCTCGGAGTATCTATAGCCCTCCCAGTAGTCGAATTCCTGCTGATATTCACTGTTATGGATAAGGTCATAGCTCGCGCGGTCTCTCTTCATGACGGATATCCGCCCCTTTTCGTCCGGGGAACTGTAGGCGGTGACCGGTCCGTCCACAAACGGAGAATAGTCCTCCCAGTCTACGGGGACTTTGAAGCTCACGTCTTTCAGCGAATGGGACTTGAAATCCGCAGGGACTTCCGCGGTCTCAAAAGCCGGAACAGTCCGGTTTACGTCCTTATATTTGCTCTTTGCTGTGATATACACCGGAAGTCCCGGAAAAAATATAAAAATGATAAGAGCGGCAGCAAGGATAATTCCCAGCACGATACCGCCTGTCTTTATGGCTTTGTTCATGATGATCCCTTTTACATAATATATTGTAGGGGCTGCCTTTGGCAGTCCCTGACAGTTTTACCTGCTGCCGGCACTTTTTTAATAAATATGTGGACGCCCAAATGGCGTCCCTACATAGTATTATTGCCGGTAATTATTTATCCGTTAAAGCCTTAGCCGCTCAGTTCTTCATCTCGAAGTTTTCGCCGAGAACGTCCTTGTTTGCTTCGAGGATAGGCTTGATGCACTCAGCAAGGAACTCGTCCACCTGCTGTGAGCTTCTGCCGGTATAGTTCTCGGGCTTGAGAACAGCGTCGATCTCTTCCTTTGTTACCATGAAGAGCGGGTCTGCCTCGATGAGCTCGCAAAGATTGTTGTCCTTGCCGAACTCCTTGACCTGTCTGCCGGCTTCCATGGAGTAATCCATGATACGGTCATGGAGCTCCTGACGGTTTCCGCCCTTCTTTACGGCATCCATCATGATGTTCTCACTTGCCATGAAGGGAAGCTCTGCCATTACACGTCTTCTTATCATCTCGGGGTATACCACAAGACCGTCGGTAACGTTCATCATGATGTTGAGGATAGCATCAACACCGAGGAAAGCCTCAGCGACGCTGATACGCTTGTTTGCGGAGTCATCGAGAGTTCTTTCGAACCACTGTGTGCCTGCTGTGAAGGCAGGGTTGAGGCTGTCTATCATCACATAACGTGCAAGAGAAGTGATTCTCTCGCAGCGCATAGGATTGCGCTTGTAAGCCATTGCAGAAGAGCCTATCTGCTTCTTCTCACGGGGCTCTTCCATTTCCTTGAAGGACTGGAGGATACGCATATCGTTGGAGAACTTGCTTGCGGACTGTGCGATATCGCTGAGAACTTCCAGGACCTTGGAGTCCACCTTGCGTGAGTATGTCTGACCGGAAACAGGTACAACGCTCTCGAAGCCCATTTCCTCAGCTATCATCTTTTCAAGCTGCTTTATCTTGTCGGTATCACCCTCGAAAAGCTCCATGAAAGATGCTTGTGTGCCGGTAGTACCCTTTGAGCCGAGAAGCTTGAGGGTAGAGATGCGGTATTCGAGGTCCTCAAAATCCATAAGAAGCTCGTTGAGCCAAAGAGTAGCTCTCTTGCCGACAGTAGTGAGCTGTGCAGGCTGGAGGTGAGTATAAGCAAGACAAGGCATGGACTTATACTGGTCAGCGAATTTAGCGAGATTGTTCATAACGTTGAGGAGCTTCCTGCGGACTACCTGGAGAGCATCGCGCATGATGATAACATCGGTGTTATCGCCTACATAGCAGGAAGTTGCGCCGAGGTGAATAATGCCTGCTGCATCGGGGCAAGCCTGTCCGTATGTGAAAACGTGAGCCATAACATCGTGGCGTGTGATACGCTCTCTTGCTTCGGCAGCCTCATAGTCGATGTCGTTGATATGCTCCTCGAGCTGCTTGACCTGTGCCTCAGTAACAGGCAGACCGAGCTTCATCTCAGCTCTTGCAAGGGCGACCCAGAGCCTTCTCCAAGTGGTGAATTTCTTGTCAGCCGAGAAGATATACTGCATTTCCTCGCTGGCATAACGTGTACAGAATGGGCTTTCGTAGCTGTTTTTGTTACCGCTCATATTCATTTACTCCTTATCAGTGCATAGCGCACATTATTTCATTATGATTATATCACTTCCACCGGAAATTGTCAACCAGCCGAGGGAGCATGGCCGCAGGGTAACAAAAATGCCTGCGATGATCGCAGGCGCGGAGAAAATAGTAAATTAGTAAAAAGGGGGAATTGGGGGATCACTTGATCCACTTATAATATACCCGATGTTTCTTAAAATAATCTTAAATTTTCGTTATTTTACGAATTTTGCCTTGATTATCGTGTAGCCATAGGGCGGAACAGTAACTTCGTTGTCCTTGAATTCGCCGTAGAACGGCTCGAAATCGGTAAATCTCGAAAGTATTATCGGTATGCCGCCGAGACGTACATTATCACCTGTCCTGTTGACAAAAATGATGTAGTCGCAGGGCTTGCCCTCACGGGTAAAGGCTATGACCCTCTCGTCAATGGTCTGGTTGTCGTTGAGAACGAAATAGGTCTTGCCGCCCTTCATATTGGGAATTGACTTCCTTACGCGGCTGAGCTCGGTGACATAGGCGATGAGGTCCTGATCTTCGTTTCCCCACGGATAGCAGCGGCGGTTGAAGGGGTCCTTGTAGCCCTGAAGGCCGGCTTCGTCGCCGTAGTAGATGCTCGGTACGCCCGGAAGGAAGAACTGGAGCGCCATTGCGGCTTTCAGCAGATTTTTTCCGTGTTCGTACTGTTCGGGAGAGAGCCATCGCTCAGCCATCCACTCCTTCGGCTTGTCGTCACAGTATTCACCGCCAAGACGATTTATCGCTCTTTCGATATCGTGGGTGGAAACGAAATTCATGAGAACGTCGATCGTCGGCTTGGGATAGTGTTCGAGTATCGTCATTATCGAGTAGATGAAATCTCTTGCGGGACCGCCCTTGATATAGTTGATTATAGCCTCGCGGAAGGGATAGTTCATAACGGAATCGAGCTGATTTCCAAGAAGATAGCGTCGCTTTACACCATAACTCTCCTTGTTGGAAGCATCCTCCCATACCTCACCTATGATTATCTTCTCCTTGTCGAAGGACTTAACGCTCTTGCGGAGGTTATTGAGGAACTGATCCGGAAGCTCATCGGCAACGTCGAGACGGAAGCCAGCTGCGCCCTTATCGAGCCAGTATTGCAGAACGCCGTCCTCACCGCAGATGAACTCGGTATAGTCCTCGTTGTTCTCCCAAACGTTCGGGAGAGTATCAATGCCCCACCATGCCTCATAAACCGTGGGATAATTGATGAAGCTGTACCATTCGTAATACTTGCTGTCCTGGGACTGATATGCGCCGAGTTCGGGATATCTTCCGAACTTGTTGAAGTATACGCTGTCCGCACCGGTATGCGAAAATACACCGTCGAGAATTACGGATATACCGTACTTTTCAGCCTCCTGACAAAGTTCTGCGAACTCCTCGTTCGTACCGAGGAGAGGGTCAGCCTTCATATAATCAGCAGTATTGTAGCGGTGGTTCTCGTGGGACTCGAATATCGGGTTGAGGTATATGCAGGTCACGCCAAGATCATGGAGATATCCCAGCTTTGACTGTATACCGGCAAAATCTCCGCCGAAATAGTCATTGTTCCAAACATGGCCGTTATGATCGGGCTTGTAGTAGGGAGTTCCGCCCCAGTCCTCGCGGAGAACACGTCCTTCGGGGATATTCTCATGGACTTTTCCGCTCTTGCAGAAACGGTCGGGGAATATCTGGTACATAACGCCGCCCTTGAGGAACTCCGGTGTTTCATAGTCGCTTTGGTAAACTGTGAGCTGGAAGAGATCACCGCTGTCGATAGCGGCATTGTGGCAGTCCACCTTCTTTATATAGTGACGTGTACCTCCCTGAGTGTATGAGAAGTAGTAGTAATGCACATCGCTGTAACGTGCATTGTAATCAGTGGAATATACGAAACAGTCCTCCTCCTCGCCGGAGCAGTGCATAGTGAGGAAGCGCTCCTTGAAGCCGGTACGGAAGAGCACCATAACAGGCGGAAAATCCGGGACGATATCCTTTGAAAGCCTTATCGAGAACTTGACCGTCTCGAACTGCTTTACCGCCCCGAATATAGATTTATAGCCTAAATTCCATGTATCATAGATGGGTTTCATCGTTGTTACACCTTTCTTATTTTTCAAAAAGCATGGACTGACGTCCGCGGCAATCATTATTAGTTCAGAGTTGAAAGTTAAGAGTAACGAGTTAATGTATCGCTGACGCGATATTATTTAATCCGTCCGCTGAAGGGCGGACACAACAATTCTCAACGCTGAACTATAATTACGCATTGCAAATTTAAAAACGGGGACGCTTTCGCGCCCCCGTTTCGTCATATTCAGCGCAGGTGCCAGATATTATCGGCATATTCCGTAACAGCGCGGTCGGCGGAGAATATTCCCGAGCCGGCGATATTGTTGAGGGACATCTTAGCCCACTTCATCTTGTCATTGTAGCACTCTGTTGCATACTGCTGAGCTCTGCGGTAGCTGTCGAAATCAGCAAGAACCATATAAGGATCCTTATCCTTGAGGGAATTTGCAACGTCATTGAAGGTGCAGCCGTTGATGCCGCGGTACATACGCTCGATGCCGTCACGGAGACGGTTGTCGCCGTTGTAGTAGTCAATAGGTCTGTAACCTCTTGCTCTGAGCTCGTTGACCTGCGGAGTTGTCATACCGAAGATGATGATGTTATCCTCGCCGCAAGCCTCTCTGATCTCGATATTAGCGCCGTCGAGTGTACCGAGGGTGATAGCGCCGTTGAGCATGAGCTTCATGCAGCCTGTACCCGAAGCCTCTGTTCCGGCAAGGGATATCTGCTCGGAGATATCAGCGGCAGGCATAAGGTGCTCGGAGAGAGTTACACAGTAATTCTCGAGGAATACGACCTGAAGCTTCTGGCTGATGCGGGGATTTTTCCTTATCTCCTCGGATATAGCCCATATCATCTTGATGATCTGCTTTGCGAGATAGTAGCCCGGAGCAGCCTTTGCAGCGAAGATATAGGTCTTGGGAGTGAAGGGAGCATCCGGATCATTGAGGAGGTAAGCGTAATCTGTGAGTATATTCATAACGTTGAGGTGCTGGCGCTTGTATTCGTGGAGACGCTTTACCTGAACGTCGAAAATGCTGTCTGTATCAAGGACAAGACCGCTCTCTCTCTTGACATACTTTGCAAATTCCTCCTTGCTCTGCTTCTTTACAGCGAGGAGCTTTTCGAGGACCTGCTCATCATCCTGGAATGCACGGAGCTTTTCGAGTTCTTCTGCATCCTTGATGAACTTGGAGCCGATAGTATCGGAGAGGAGCTTTGTAAGTCCGGGATTGGACTGATAGAGCCATCTTCTGTATGCGATACCATTGGTAACGTTTTTGAACTTCTCGGGAGTATTCTCATATTCATCGTGGAACACAGACTGCTTGATGATCTCGGAATGGAGCTTGGATACGCCGTTTACGCTGTGTGAAGCAGCAACGCAGAGAGAAGCCATGTGGATCATGTTGTCCTTGATTATGGACATACGGGTCGTCTTTGCGCTGTCGTAGCCGTTTCTCTCCATGAGGGACTGGCAGTAGCGGTTGTTTATCTCAACGATGATAGAGAAGATACGCGGGATAACGGTCTTAACGAGGTTGACATCCCACTTCTCAAGAGCCTCAGCCATAACGGTATGATTGGTGTAGGCGAAGGTACGTGTAACGATATCCCATGATTTCTCCCAAGTATAGCCGCAGTCATCGAGAAGTATCCTCATGAGCTCGGGAATAGCAAGAGTGGGGTGAGTATCGTTGATATGGATAGCCACCTTGTCAGCGAGGTTCTCAAGAGTGCCGTAAACGTTCATATGAGTGTTTACGATATCGCCTACTGAAGCAGCACAGAGGAAGTACTGCTGACGGAGACGGAGGCTCTTGCCCTCGAGGTGGTTGTCGTTCGGGTAGAGTATCTTGGAGATAGCATTCGCAATGGAGTTCTGTGCGAGAGCCTTCTCGTAGTTGCCCTTGTTGAACATCTCCATGTTGAAGCTCGGAGCCTTAGCGGACCAAAGACGGAGAACAGAAACGCCCTCTCCGCCGTAGCCGGAAACATACATATCGTAAGGAGTAGCTACAACGGTATTGTAGTTCACATGGGAGATATAGTGGTACTGATTATCCCAGTATTCCTGAAGATCGCCCTCAAAGTGGATATCAATGGCGAGCTCGGGCTTGGGAACGAGCCAAACGCTTCCGCCGGGGAGCCAGTTATCGGGGAGCTCTGTCTGCCAGCCGTCTTCGAGCTTCTGCTGGAAGATACCGTACTCATAGCAGATGGAGTGACCCATAGCCGGAAAGCCTGTTGTAGCGAGGCCGTCGAGGTAGCAGGCAGCAAGTCTTCCGAGACCGCCGTTTCCGAGACCTGCATCGGGCTCATACTCATAAATCTTATCGAGGTTGATGTCATGCTCCTTGAGCATTTTCTTTATTTCATCGGCAATGCCGAGGTTATATATGCTTGTTTTGAGGGAGCGTCCCATGAGGAACTCCATTGAGAGGTAGTATATCTGCTTGCCGCCGACAGAGTGGGTGTGGTTGATGAAGCTCTGTCTCTTAGCAGCGAGAAGCTCAACGATTATAGAAGAGAGGACCTGATAGATCTGCTTGTCAGAGGCATCCTCGGGCGAAACGCTGTAGAGGAGCTGAAGCTTTCTGGGAAATTCGTTTCTGATAGACTCCATGAGGGCCTTAACATTTTTGCTTGCCATAAAAAAACTCCATTCTGCCGCAGGGAGCGGCTATATTACAGACGGTAAATTTATTGTCTGTATTTACGCGCATTAAACCATAGCGCAGGCTCCGCAATTACAAGCGGTATATTAAAATTATACTATGTTTTTACTTGTTTTTCAATTGTATATTTCAACAAAGTTTTGTCCACGAAATCAGCATATTGCGAAAATCAATCAAAAACAGGGCTCTCAGAGTGAAAATTGTACGACCAATTTTTGTGCATTGTGACGAAATACAATATTTTCAAGTCTCGTTTTAGTAGAAAATGTCAACCGAAATTGACAACAAGAAAACTTTGTATATTTTTAAAAAATAAAACATCAAAAATGTTTGAAATCTGTCTCAATATGTGTTATAATAGTATCAGTGCCGTCAGAAGGCGGAAAAAAGAGAGCTTAGAACTAAGAACTTAGAGCTAAGAGCTTAGAAAAATAAACGAACAAAAAAGTAAAGGAAGATTATTATGGAAAAATCAAAGGATTTCTCAATACTTAAAGTTTTCGTTATCGTGATCTGCATACTCACGATAATCGTTTCCGTCGTTGTGAACGTCGGCTTCTCAAACGGAAAGATCCCCCACGTTCTCGGAAAATACATTTATATAGTTGACAAAAAGGACAATATGGGCGATTTCGTCACCGAAGGCGCCGCTATCATCGCCAAGGACGCCAAGAACCAGACCATAAGGAACGGACAGATCGTCCTCTGCTATCCCGCTGATGATCCCGGAAACCTCCGTATCCGTGAGATAATCAATGCTGATACTGTCAAGGATACCTACGGCACAAAGGACGCTGATCACATCGACAAGGCCGGTACTATCACCAAGGCTGATATCCTCGCAGTATGCTCCGACTGCACAGAGAGCAAGGAGCTCGGTGCTTTCATAAGATTTGCTACCGCTATCAAGGGTATACTCCTTCTCCTCATCCTCCCCTGCGTGATACTCGTTATCTTCCTCATCACCAAGATCGTCTCCACAAGCGATGACGACGACGAGGACTTCGACTTCTATGAGTATGACGAGAATGCTGCAGGCGCTGAGCAGAAGCGTTCACACGTAAAGTCAGGCAACCCTCTCTTCGAGGCATCACAGGAGATACAGCCCAGCGAAGAGCTCGAACGCAAGAAGATGTCCATTGCCGAGAATTTCGGTCAGAAGAAGATAAGCTCAGAATCCACCGCTCAGATGGAAAGAGAGCGTACTATGCAGTTCAGATCACAGCGCTCCGCTGAGTCAAGTTTTGCTGCAAGAAATCAGGGCGGTTCGTCCTCAACAGCTCCCACAGCCGATGCTCTCCGCGAGGAAATGCTCCGTAAGACCGCAGAGGCTGAGCGCACAGGCCAGTTCAGTATCAGAACAGCCTCCGGCGAGGAAGCTCCTGCCGCTCCTATCGACAATACCGGTGTTCTCTCCAAGGCACAGCTCGCTGAGATGTCCAGAAACGATATCCCGAGAACAACCCCCCTCAGAAGCCAGTCGGCAGCTCCCGCAGCTCCGAAGAAGAGCAGCTCGCCCGATATCACCGATATCCTCAGAAAGACCGATACTACAGCAACTAAGAAGAAATCTGTATCGGATATGTCCGTTGATGACCTTCTCAGGATAATCGAAAACGAAAAGAAAAAGCTCTGATGCTAAGCGGACCGTTAAGCGGTCCGCTTTTCAGTTGCGATCCGGATTTGAAATATCCGGCGTACTGTGTTATAATGTTATCATTTCACATGAACGGAGTTCTCAAATGGCCAACATAAAAAACAAAGCCGCGGCTTTCTTCCGCGCACAGCCGGTCCTCGTGATCGCATTCACAGCGGCGCTTGCGACCGTTTTCATAGTCCCTCCCGATGCGGAGTACAAGGGCTATTGCAGCCGAACCGTCCTCATACAGCTCTTCTCGCTCATGCTCGCAGTCTCAGGCTTCCGCAGCATAGGCGTATTCGACCGTGCAACAAGCTTCATCCTG
>Ga0310786_10009089_pt1 | contig 12677 bp, 8 predicted proteins | sample AusTroGonzalo_MG_FD_203881 | JGI IMG/M metagenome (GOLD analysis project Ga0310786, IMG submission 203881) | Bovine rumen microbial communities from tropical cattle in Woodstock, Queensland, Australia - Gonzalo_03 (v2) (version 2) | ecosystem: Host-associated > Mammals > Digestive system >...
CTCCGAGATACGATATTTTCCTGTATTGTTTACCTCTTTCACCAACACATCGTCTACGAAGATGTCAAATTCATGGGTCTTCCACTCACCCACGCCCCAGTATTTCAATCGAAGACTCAAATTATCTTGTCCTCCAGTTTGCATCAAATAACTGAAGTAATGTCCGTCGCGTGCATCACGGTAGAACACATCGTTAGTATTACCCACATTAGAACGGTCAGTTTCCATCTTATGATCAGTCTCCGGTTGCTGTTCACCAGGCTGCACCTTATCAACGGTACGTGCCTCTAATGCCTGTCTTTCCTGCTCTTGCTTAGCCAAGTCATCTAAGTAGTTTTTATAATTTTGCTCTGAAAGAGCTAACCAATATATCATGTAACGGCTGTCATGAATCTCAAAAAATGGCAAGATTTCGTTATAAATAGCATTTTCCATCTTCGTATTCAACGTGAAATGCAAGGGTTTTCCTGGAATCGGCACTAGTTGATTGGCAATGTCCTCGATATCATTATTGATAAGGATGGGCGCCTCATTGATGGGCAGTTTTTTTCCACTGGCATACTGTCCGAAGCGGCTATCGTCTGCAACAAGATGAGCCAAATCCTCCGTACCTGTTTTCATACCCAATAGAATAGGACCATGCATCAGAGCTATGTACTGCGGCTCGTTGGGCAAATACCTAATGTAGTTATACATAGGAAATTCGATATCCACCACATCGCCCTTTTTCCACTGCCGTGTGATAGGAATATAGCTGGACGGACCTGTGGCCAACCCAAACAATTTTTCATTTTCTCCCATACCCTGATTAGTACCCACAAGTTTGCCGTTCACTTTCACCTGAAAACATCCTGGCTTTACCCAACTAGGATAGCGCACCTGCAACGTAAACCGTCCCTTACCCTTAGTGATGGTAATACGGCTCGTCTCGCTATAAGGGAACACCGTTTCCTGCTTCAGTACAAAGCCTTTATCTCTCCAATTCAGTTCGGAAGCCACATAGAGGTTCACAAAGAGGTTGTCGCCTCTTCTTGTATAGACAAACTGGCCATACTTTCCATGGTTTTCCATACCCGTTCCCACACAGCACCACATGGCCTCGTTCGGCGCCGAGTAGTTGCGGTAATGGCGCGGACGAGCCGGTGTGAAATACACATAACCACCGTGTTCGGGATGCTGCGAGGAAAGGATATGGTTAAACGTTGCCAACTCGTAATAGTCGGCATAGCGTGCCTCGGGATTACGACGATGCAGAAATTCAGTCAGTTTCAGCATATTATTGGTATTGCAGGTCTCTGGGCCATCTATATCGTTGATAAAGTCCATACAGGCATCTTTACTGGGGAAATGTTCACGACGTGAGTTACCTCCAAAAGCCAGCGAACGCTGTCCCGTCACAATATCCCAAAAGAACTGGGCGGCGTTATGATAGAACTCGTTATTAGTACTCAGTTCCGAGATTCGCTCAAAGCCCACCACTTTCGGCACCTGTGTATTAGCGTGCATATTATCCAAATTATCAACACGCTGTGACATTGGAACAAGCAGCCGACGATGAGAAAAACGACGTGCGACATCAAGGTACTTCTTCTGTCCACCCGAAATGGCATAGGCATCGGCTAATACCTCGTTCATGCCACCATGTTCATTTCCTAACATCTGTTCCATCTGGTCATCGGTAAGACCTGCAGTTAGGTTGATAGCCCAGTCGCAAAAGTTCAAAAAGAGCGTCTTTGCTTGTTGGCTGTTGCAATAGAGCCACGCATCACGCAAGCCCGCGTACATTTTATGTAGGTTATAGAAAGGTGCCCACGATCCAAAATACACACTAAAATTACCCTTTTTAAACGTACTCCATATACGATCACTATTAGGCATACCGCCTACGTAACCAATGCCCCACTCAGGGTGATTACGGGCATTGGCATCAGCACATAGCTGCAATTCACTAATCATATACTCCATGCGACGACGGCATTCTTCGTTGCCTGTAGCAGCATTAATAGCCATCGCCGTTAGGTAATGTCCTCCCACATGTCCGTCCAATCCATCCCAATTTGGATAGGTCTTAGCCCTAGGCTCCAATCCAGCTTCTTTGCGGTAAGGAGCCAACAGACGGTCGCAGTCGTATTTCAGCAACGTTTGAGTATTTAGATCACAAGCCCTCTTCAGCGGACCGTCAAGTAATGTTACATCGCCGAGGGGGAACTCGTCGATATACAATTTGTCTTGTGCCCCAGCCATTATGTCAATAGTCAAAAGGGCGAAAAGAATCACAGTTTTCTTCATTGCTTATTATCGTCAGTTCTTTTTATTATTTCTTACTCAATCCTTATCTGTATCAAGAAAACGGGCACAAATATACTGTTTTTTCGACAATATTCATCACTTTTACTTAGAAATCAGTAATTTTGCACCGACTTTATTGATACACGCATGCCGTGCAATACAATTAAGTGCCTCAATTTATGCCCAATCACTCTTTAAAACGACAGCTAAAAACACTTACCATCCCGGTTTTTATCGAGATGGCGTTAGTCATGCTGTTAGGTGCCGTTGATACGGTGATGCTGAGCCGCTATAGCGACAACAGCGTGGCGGCAGTGGGACTGGACAACCAGCTCATGTCACTTGTATTCCTTGTCTATCAGTTCTTCTCGATGGGTGCAGCCATTCTGTGTGCACAATACATTGGAGCAGGACTGAGAAAGCGCTTAGTACAAGTGGTGGGTATGGCATTGGTGGTGAATTTGGTACTCGGTATGGTGGTCAGTGCATTATTGTTTCTCTATGCCGAACAACTATTGCATTTGATGGGGCTACGTCCAGAACTGATGGCCGACGGACTTGTGTATCTACGACTAACGGGTGTTCTGTCGTTCTTTCAGGCCATGTCGCTGACGTTCTCTGCATCCCTCCGCAGTGCCGACAAAGTTGTATATCCTATGCTGGTCACAGGCATTGTCAATCTTCTGAACATCATCGGTAACTATGCCCTCATATTTGGTCACTGGGGACTGCCCCAAATGGGTGTAGAAGGTGCTGCTATCGCTACGGCTGCCAGTAGAGCCATAGCGATGGTACTCTTAGCGGTAATTCATTTCAAGAAACACATTTCTCGTTTTCCGCTGCATTATTTCCGCCCAATGCCATGGCAGGAACTTCGTAATCTGTTCTCTATCGGCATACCAGCAATGAGCGAGAACATATCCTACTGTCTGTCACAGGTGGTCATTACCTTCTTTATTAATCAGATTAGTAACGAAGCATTGGCAGCACGCACTTATTGTGCAAACATGATTATGTTTGTCTATTTATTCTGCCTAAGCATCACTCAAGGTGGCGACATTCTTGTTGGGCACCTCGTAGGTCAGCGACGCCATCAGGCAGCCTATGTACTGGGCAATTACTTCTTTCGCTGGTCAATGATTATCACTATCACAGGCTCCGTTCTACTTGCAATCATGGGGCCAGGCATCCTACAGGCCTTTACAGACAATGAAGACATTATTGCAATGGGGGTATGGGTACTAGCGGTAGATGTATTCCTTGAAGTGGGGAGAACTGCTAACATTTTTGCAGGCAGTACACTGAGGGCTACAGGCGACATCGTCTATCCCTTCATCGTAGGTGTCCTATTTCAATGGAGTGTGGCAGTGGGTGTGAGCTATTTCATCGGCATACCTTTAGGCTTCGGACTTGTGGGTATGTGGATAGGTTTTGCCTTAGATGAGAACATCCGAGGCATCATCCTGGTACGTCGCTGGCGATCAGGCAAATGGCGCTCAAAAGGTTTTGTAAAAGCCTCCCCATAATCGTAACAGCCATGTTATAGGAGTATCACAACATCGCATGCACAATTCACAAAAAACTTTTTGAAAGTTCTTACTCGTAATAGCTAATGACACGTTTTTCGATTTTTTCGGCAGTATCAGTCTTTACTTCTTCGCCATCCATGCCAGTATCTTCATCGAACACATAGGTAGTTTCTCGGCTGAACACCTTTACTTTTCGCTCGGTCCAGTTACCATGATGGTCGAATAATACGTATTCATAATCACAAGTACTCTCATAGGATCCCTGTTCATCGCCACTCTGACTATTTTCCTGTAGCGGCAGCCCAGTATCATCCATTGTTTTCACTTCGATGTATTCCAAACCAGTGCAGTCGCCTGTATCATAATAATAAGAAAGGAGTGCATTGTCGGGATGATAGTCGAGGTGATAGCCCGTTTCACCAGAACAACCGTCTTCGAAGCCCATCCATAGCAGCCGTCCTTCCCCATCACGACGAACAGGGCTACCACCAACAACGACACCGTTAGGATCCATATCGTAAGCCACTTTGATGACAACAGACTGGCCATCGTAATTACTATAACCAGGTATTACTTCTATAATACGGCCCTGCTGGTCAAAAGTGAACGTCTGGTCGTTATATTCAAGGGATTTTACAGGTCCTTGCAGGAAAAACGATGAGAGATCGGATGAGTGAAACTCTTCTGAATACTGTTGTTTATTGCCAACACAGGCCAGCAACGCAAAAACAGAAAAGCCTGCTAATAAGAGATGAGTCGTTTTCATTTTTTCATTTTGGGTTAGTTGTGATGCAAAATTAACGAATTATACTGATATAGCCAAATAAATGACATATTTTTGCCGAAAGTTTTGCATTTTCGTCTTTTTTATGTACTTTTGCACCGTATTTTAAATGATAAAAAGCCAAACAATAAAAATACAATCAATAAAACCGAATACAAAACTATGGCAACACCAGTTGAATTCAAGTATGCCCCGATGTTTCAGTTGGGCGAAGACAAGACCGAGTACAGATTACTGTCTAAGGAAGGCGTAAGTGTAGGTCAGTTTGAAGGCAAGGAAATCGTAAAGGTGTCGAAAGAGGCACTGACAATGTTGGCACAACAGGCTTTTCACGATGTAGAGTTCATGTTGCGTCGTGAGCACAACCTTCAGGTAGCTGCCATTCTAAACGACCCTGAGGCTTCAGAGAATGATAAATATGTAGCATTGCAGTTTCTTCGTAATGCCGACGTAGCAGCCAAAGGCATATTACCGTTCTGTCAAGACACGGGTACCGCTATCATTCATGGTGAGAAAGGTCAGCAGGTGTGGACTGGCTTTGAGGACGAAGAAGCTTTAAGTCGTGGCGTATATAACACATTTACACAAGACAATCTGCGTTATTCACAAAATGCTCCTCTAAATATGTACGACGAGGTAAACACTCGCTGCAACTTGCCCGCTCAGATTGACATTGAGGCTACAGAAGGTGCCGAATATCGCTTTGTGATGGTTGCCAAAGGTGGTGGCTCAGCTAACAAGACCTATTTCTACCCTATGACTAAGGCCACAATTCAAAATGAAGGTACATTACTTCCTTTCCTTGTGGAGAAGATGAAATCATTGGGTACAGCAGCTTGCCCGCCTTATCATATCGCTTTCGTAATTGGTGGTACCAGTGCAGAAAAGAACTTGCTCACCGTGAAGTTAGCCTCCATTAAATACTACGATTCTCTCCCCACCACTGGTGATGAGACTGGACGTGCTTTCCGCGACATAGACTTGGAAAACAAGCTATTAGAAGAGGCCCACAAAATTGGGTTGGGTGCTCAGTTTGGTGGTAAGGCTTTGGCTCACGACATTCGTGTGGTGCGTCTCCCCCGTCACGGTGCATCTTGCCCCATCGGTATGGGTGTAAGTTGCTCGGCCGACCGTAACATCAAAGCCAAGATCAACAAGGACGGTATTTGGTTGGAAAAGATGGATTCAAACCCCTGCGAGTTGATTCCTGCTGAATATGCCAAACCCGGTGAAGGCAGCAAAGGTATTGAAATCGACTTGAATGAAGGCATCGATGCTGTAAGAAAGGAACTCTCGAAATATCCTGTTTCTACCCGAGTAAACCTGAAAGGCACCATCATTGTGGCTCGCGATATTGCCCACGCAAAACTCAAAGCCCGTCTGGATGCCGGCGAGGGTATGCCCGAATACTTTAAGAAATACCCCGTGCTTTATGCAGGACCTGCGAAAACGCCAGAGGGTTATCCTTGTGGTTCAATGGGACCAACCACAGCCAACCGCATGGATCCATACGTAGACGAGTTCCAAGATAATGGTGCCTCGCTTGTAATGATTGCCAAAGGCAATCGCAGCGATGTGGTAACCCAGGCTTGTCAGAAACATGGTGGTTTCTATTTAGGCACTATTGGTGGTGTAGCAGCCGTACTTTCACAATCAAGCATCAAGAGTATTGAGTGTGTGGAGTATCCTGAACTAGGAATGGAGGCTATTTGGAAGATTGATGTAGAAGACTTCCCCGCCTTCATCCTTGTCGACGATAAAGGCAACGACTTCTTCAAACAACTGAAGCCGTGGGCTCCCTGTAAGCAATAATATAAATTTTCAATTATATTAAGAAGAGGTAAAAAAGTAAAAAAAACGAAGAGAGCATGAAATCAATACAGTCAACAACAATGACAAACATGGAAGTACTGCTAAAGAGTATTTTACTTTTTTGCCTTTTCTCTTTCATTGTTTTACCCTTACATGCACAAAACATCGTAAAGGGCGACTGTACACCGTTTAGCAACAATACCGATGTTGCAGAAACACGAGGGCCTCGATACAAACTAGCTCCGTTCTTTAACAACTGGGATCCCAATAGAACATACCGCCAGCTAGTAATTCTCATGTCATTCTCGGATACCGACTTCTCATTTCAACACCCGAGGGAGACTTATGATTCTATTTTCAATATTAGTGGCTATAATCAGCACGATGGTGCAGGTTGCGTTGCCGACTATTTCCGTGACCAATCATCGGGTATGGCAAATATCGCATTTGATGTATATGGTCCCTATAAAGTGAGTTCCAAGGCACAGCCTTATAGCTCGCCCTCTTCCTCTACGCGCAATTATGGACGTGAGCAGATGATGGAGGCTACACAGATGTTCCTAAACGAGCATCCAAGTTTCTCGTTTGACGAATACGATTGGGATGGCGACGGTATGGTGAATCAAGTAATTTTTGTATGCGCTGGATTTAGCGGCAATCAGAATTCTTCAAAATGTTATGGCCATATCTGGCCCAATACCAGTTCATTCTCAACCATCACTACCAATGATGGAAAACGAATCAGCATCTATTCAATTAGTGGTGAACTATGGGCTAATAACACATCGTGCGGTATCGGTACTATCTGTCATGAATTTTCGCATAACCTAGGACTACCAGACATCTATCCTACCAATGGATGGGCTTATAGTGCTGTCGATGAATGGGACTTGATGGATGGTGGAAATTTCACAAACTATGGTTGGTGCCCCCCAAATTACTCCCCGCTAGAAAAGATGTTATTGGGTTGGTTAACCCCTATTGAGTTGAAAAGCGACACGGCGATAGTAGGACTGAAGACCTTGACAGAAGGTGGCGATGCATATATTGTGAAGCATAATGAAAATGAATACCTGCTATTGGAAAATCGCCAATGGCAAGGATGGGACTATGGTCTGCCAGGCAATGGTCTCGTAATCTACCACGTGAATTATAACGGAAACCGCTGGAGAGACAATGCCGTAAACAATATCAATGGCATGTTTAACTACCACTTGTTCGCCGCTGACAACATGGACTATACAGAATGGGATTTGCTAGTGAGACAATGGGGAATAACCTCAATGAACGGTACTTATAGAAACCAACCGAGACTAAACAGATATATGCTTAGTTCGGCAGCTTTTCCTTGGGGTACTGATTCAACCACGACTATAGCCGATAGTCTGACAGACAATTCAATTCCCGCTACCATCATGTATACAACGAATTCAGAAAGTAGTAAAATGCTATCCAAACCCATCAGGAACATAGAAGTAACTGCCGACGGACTAGTAGCTTTCGACTTTATGGGTGGTTCACATGCTCCAGTAGGTATCAGCGAAAAGACTGCCAAAAATTCTATTCGTTGTAGCGAGATGTACAATCTGAAAGGATGCCGCATAGCAAGTAAAACAAGTCGTGGACTTTACATCTTAAAACGCGAAGACGGAATTGTAAAGAAAGTATTTAAATAAACTTTATATTTATTTTCAACCAAACAAGCACAATTATGAGAGTAATTATTGAACCGAACTATGATTTGATGTCACAGTGGGCAGCAAATTATGTTGTAGATCGCATCAATGCTGCGAAACCTACCAAGGAGAAACCTTTTGTATTGGGATTACCCACAGGTTCATCGCCTATCGGCATGTATCAGGGATTGGTAAAGGCCTACAAAGAAGGACGCGTATCGTTCAAAAACGTACTCACCTTCAACATGGACGAGTATGTTGGTCTGCCCGAGGAGCATCCTGAGAGCTACCACTCTTTCATGTTTACCAACCTGTTCAATCACATTGACTGTCCCAAAGAAAACATTCATATTCTCAATGGAAATGCACCCGACCTTGCTGCTGAGTGTGCCCACTATGAGCAGATGATCGTAGAGGCTGGCGGTATTGACCTTTTCTTGGGTGGTATTGGACCTGATGGACATATTGCCTTTAACGAGCCTGGTTCTTCATTACAGAGCCGCACCCGTCAGAAGACACTGACTACAGATACAATCATCGCTAATAGTCGTTTCTTCGACAACGACATCAACAAGGTGCCCAAAACTGCACTTACTGTGGGCGTAGGCACTGTAATGGCTGCAAAGGAAGTGATGATTCTTGTAAACGGACACGCTAAGTGTCGTGCCTTACAAGCAGCTGTAGAGGGATCGGTAAACCACATGTGGACCATTTCGGCCCTGCAGATGCACCAACACGGTATTATCGTGGCCGATGATGCTGCCTGCGACGAATTGAGGGTCGGCACCTATCGCTACTTCAAAGATATCGAACGTAATAATCTTCTATAATACAACACTCAACAAACACAAATGAACATTCTCCTCTTAGGCAGTGGCGGCCGTGAGCACGCCTTGGCATGGAAAATCGCTCAGAGCGAGCACGTTAATAAGCTTTTTGTGGCACCCGGCAACGCCGGTACTGCCCAGTGCAGCACCCGAAAGGCCTGTGTATGCAGCAATGTGGCCATGAAAGCCACTGATTTTGAGGCTATCAAGCAATTTGTGGTGGACGAAAAGGTGGATATGGTTGTGGTAGGCCCTGAAGACCCTTTGGTAAAAGGAATCTACGACGATTTAAAAAATGACCCGCGCACAGCTAAAGTACCAGTTATCGGCCCATCAAAGGCTGGTGCCGTACTCGAAGGCTCCAAGGATTTTGCCAAGGCATTTATGCAGCGCCATCACATACCCACAGCCCGTTATCAGACATTCGATGGAGAGCATCTCCAAGAAGGACTGGAATTCTTAGAGACCCTGGAAGCCCCCTATGTGCTGAAGGCCGATGGTCTATGCGCTGGAAAGGGAGTACTTATTCTTCCTACCCTCGACGAGGCCAAGAAAGAACTGAAGGAAATGCTGGGCGGCATGTTTGGCAATGCCTCTTCACGAGTGGTGATTGAAGAATTCCTAAGTGGTATAGAGTGTTCAGTGTTTGTGCTGACAGATGGCGAGCACTACCAGTTGCTTCCCGAGGCCAAGGACTATAAGCGCATCGGCGAAGGCGATACCGGTTTAAACACTGGTGGTATGGGCAGTGTATCGCCAGTTCCTTTCGCCACAAAAGAGTGGATGCAGAAAGTAGAAGAGCGTATCATCCGTCCTACTGTAGACGGTCTACGCGAAGAAGGTATTATATATAAAGGTTTTATCTTCTTTGGACTGATCAATGTAAAGGGTGAGCCAATGGTCATTGAGTATAACTGCCGTATGGGCGATCCTGAGACGGAAAGCGTAATGTTGCGATTAAAGAGCGACATCGTTGATTTATTTGAAGGTGTGGCTCAAGGTAACTTGGATCAGCGCAAGGTTGAATTTGACAATCGTTCGGCTGTGTGTGTGATGCTTGTAAGCGGTGGTTATCCACAGGAATACAAGAAGGGCTATCCCATCACAGGAATTGATCAAGTGGAGGGTAGTATTGTGTTTCATGCAGGAACAAATCTCTCCGAAGGTCAAGTGGTTACTGCCGGAGGTCGTGTCATTGCCGTTTCTTCGTATGGCGCCACAAAAGAAGACGCGCTCCAGAAGTCGTTCAAAGAGGCTCAGAAAATACAATTTACCGACAAATATTTCCGTCGTGATATAGGTTTGGACCTATAAAGATATCATATCCTCGACTGTTGATTTGTTGAATACTCTATGTCAAAAAAACTCCTGCAGAATAGAATAGCTGAAAGCGGCCTTACTTTGCCGGTGGCAGCTGTCTATGCTGCAGGAGTATGGCTTCTAAACGGTGCTCTCACCAATGGGTGGTGGGCTCAACTCATCTGTATGGCATTGGCCGTATATGTATTAGTTGAGGTAAACAACAGTAACGCACTTATCAGAGTTCGCAGCCGCATGGTTGGTAGTATGTTTCTGTTGTTGTCATGCATGGACAGTGGGCTATTTGCCTCCGCACAAGGCGGTCTTACCTGCTTGTTCGTAGCAATAGCCTTCTGGTTATTGTTTCAAACCTACCAACAACCTGACACTCCAGGCCGAATTTATTACGGCTTTTTGTGTATTGGAATAGCCAGCCTGACTTTTGTGCAAATCCTATTTTTTGTACCATTGACATGGTTACTGGTACATACGCAGTTACAGTCTATGAGCTGGCGTTCTTGGATTGCTTCTATTCTAGGGCTCATCACCCCCTATTGGCTGAGCCTACTATGGGCATTTCATCTCCAAGACGGTAGCTTCTATTGGCACCATTTCCATTCATTGACGCAATTTGTTTTACCTTACGACTATTCTTTATTGAAGTTTGGTCAACTGATTGTGTTCATATTCACATTATCGCTTTTACTCATGGGAATTGTGCATTTCGTAAACAAAAGCTATGAAGACCGTATCCGCATCCGTCAGTTGTATGGTTTCTTTGGCTTCTGGGCACTTGGCTGTACCGTATTTCTTGCTTTGCAGCCACAACATTACGATGTATTAATGCGTATCTTATTTCTTTGTGTAAGTCCGTTTGCAGCCCATCTCTTCACACTTACTCACTCACGCGTCACAAACGTATTATTTATAATAACTATCGTGTTAACGATATTGATTGCCTTCTATAATCTTTTAATAACAGACTTCACAGCACTCTCCTCTGGACTGCAGTTATTATGGAATGGATTATTGAGTTTCTAACTGGTTACGGTTATTTTGGTATGCTGCTTGCAGCCTTTTTAGCTGGCAGTTTTTTTCCTTTCTCCAGTGAAGCCGTAATGGTGGCTTTAATGGCAACAGGGCTCGATCCTTGGCAACTGATGATATACGGTACGATTGGCAATGTGCTGGGTAGCTGTTTCAACTATGGGGTTGGACGCATGGGCAAGCTAGAATGGATTGAGAGGTACCTACATGTAAAGAAGAAAGACCTCGACAAAGCCGAACGCTTTATGGCAGGACGAGGTGCATGGATGGGATTTTTTGCTTTCCTTCCAGTATTAGGTAGCGCCATTACCATCGTACTGGGATTCATGCGTGCCAATATATTTATTGCCTTCATCAGTATCACCATTGGAAAATTTCTTCGTTATTTGCTTCTCATCTACGGAGCCGGCCTAGTTTTATAGAGTAAAGAGAGCCTCATGTCTGTTAATTAAATTAAACGGTCGCAAATTCTTCAGCATTCCCTCTTCACTCTTCACCAAAAAGTGCTACCTTTGCAGACAAATTGAGAATTTTAACGTTAAAAAATAAATAAGAACCAATGAAACAGTTCAGACTCGTGGATAATATCCTCGGGTGGCTTACCTTTCTCGTTGCCGCCTTTGTGTATTGTTCCACTATCGAACCTACAGCATCTTTCTGGGATTGTCCAGAGTTTATCACTACAGGCTATAAGCTCGAAATCGGTCACCCCCCCGGTGCGCCATTCTTTATGCTCACCGCCAATCTATTCTCTCAATTTGCCAGTGATGCCACCGAAGTGGCACGCATGGTCAACATTATGAGTGCGTTATTGTCGGCCACTTGTATCTTATTCCTTTTCTGGAGTATTACGCATCTCACACGCAGACTACTCATCAATAATTGGGAGGAACTTTCGCTGAACAAGTTAATAACCATTGAGGCTTCAGGACTTGTGGGAGCTTTGATTTACACATTCAGCGATACTTTCTGGTTCTCAGCAGTTGAAGGTGAGGTGTATGCTTACAGTTCTGCCTTTACGGCTGTTGTTTTTTGGCTTATTTTGAAATGGGAGGATCATGCCGATGAGCCTCACAGCGACCGTTGGTTGGTGCTCATCATGTATATGACGGGCCTTTCCATTGGTGTTCACCTGCTCAACCTCTTGTGTCTGCCTGCCATCGTACTTGTGTATTACTACAAGCGATTCCCCGATGCAAACTGGAAAGGATCTTGCATAGCCCTGCTCATCTCGTTTGCATTGGTAGCTGTGGTGCTTTACGGGGTTGTGCCAGGCATCATTACAGTAGGAGGATGGTTCGAACTGTTGTTTGTGAACCAATTGGGTATGCCTTTCAATACCGGCGAATATATCTATCTTTTCCTGTTAGTAAGTGCTGTTATCTGGGCTGTTTATGAAACACAGAATGCAACC
>Ga0310786_10009090_pt1 | contig 12676 bp, 13 predicted proteins | sample AusTroGonzalo_MG_FD_203881 | JGI IMG/M metagenome (GOLD analysis project Ga0310786, IMG submission 203881) | Bovine rumen microbial communities from tropical cattle in Woodstock, Queensland, Australia - Gonzalo_03 (v2) (version 2) | ecosystem: Host-associated > Mammals > Digestive system >...
GCTCAGGGCGCCGAAATCATGGTTGGCGGCAAGGTGTGCCTCAACTTCTGTGCAAACAACTACCTCGGTCTGGCCGACAACCCCGAGCTGATCCAAGCCGCCAAGGACGGTATGGACGCCCGTGGCTTTGGTATGGCCTCGGTCCGCTTCATCTGCGGCTGTCAGGACCTCCACAAGAAGTTGGAAGCCAAGATCGCTGAGTTCTTCGGCACGGAAGACACCATTCTTTATGCAGCCTGCTTCGATGCCAACGGCGGTGTGTTTGAGCCGTTGCTCGGTCCCGAAGATGCCATCATCTCTGATGCTTTGAACCACGCTTCCATCATCGATGGTGTGCGCCTTTGCAAGGCCCAGCGTTTCCGCTATGCCAATGCCGACATGGCCGACCTTGAGAAGCAACTGCAAGACGCTCAAGGCTGCCGTTTCCGTCTCATCGTCACCGATGGTGTGTTCTCGATGGACGGCAACGTCTGCCCGCTGGATAAGATCTATGAACTGGCACAGAAATACAACGCCATGGTGATGGTTGACGAAAGCCACTCCGCTGGCGTGGTCGGCCGCACGGGCCGTGGTGTCACCGAGCACTACAACCTCCGTGGCAAGATCGAGATCCTGACCGGCACCCTCGGCAAGGCCTTCGGCGGCGCTATGGGTGGCTTCACCACCGGCCGTAAGGAAATCATTGACATGCTGCGTCAACGTAGCCGTCCGTACCTCTTCTCCAACTCGATGGCTCCTGGCCTCGTGGCCGCTGGCATCCGTATGTTCGAGATGATGAGCGAGACCAACGCCCTGCAAGACAAGCTGCACGAAAACACTGCCTACTTCATCAAGAAGATGACCGAGGCTGGCTTCGACTGCAAGCCTTCACAATCCGCCATCTGCGCCGTGATGCTCTACGACGCCCCGTTGTCGCAGAAGTTCGCCGCTAAGCTGCAGGAAGAAGGCATCTTCGTCACCGGATTCTACTATCCTGTGGTGCCGAAGGGACAGGCCCGTATCCGCGTACAGGTGAGCGCCGCCCACGAGCGTGAGCACCTCGACAAGTGCATCGCCGCCTTCGTGAAGATTGGTAAGGAATTAGGAATCTTGAAATAAATAATGAATGTAGAGACGTTTCTGAAACGTCTCTACAGATTTAATGATATGAAAAAGATATTGATCGTTGGTTCCGGCGGACAGATCGGAACAGAATTGGTGAAGAAGCTCCGTGCTACCTACGGAAACGAAAACGTGGTGGCTTCGGATCTTCGCCCTTTGACCGGTGAGATTGTCGAGACCGGTCCTTTTGAAAGAATCGACTCGACGCAGATTATGCAGATTGTCGACGTGGTGAAACGCTACAACATCGACACCATCTATAATCTTGCCGCCATCCTTTCGGCCACGGCCGAGAAGAACCCCATGTTGGGTTGGAACGTCGGCATCGGCTCGTTGGTGAATTGCCTTGAGACAGCCCGCATCTTCAACTGCGCCGTCTTCACACCGTCCTCCATCGGCGCTTTCGGTGCCAGCACGCCGCACGACAACACGCCTCAGGACACCATCCAGCGTCCTAACACCATCTATGGCGTGACCAAGGTGACGGGCGAGCTGCTGAGCGACTATTACTTCACCCGCTTTGGCGTGGATACCCGCAGCGTCCGTTTCCCGGGCCTCATCAGCAACCTGACGTTGCCTGGTGGCGGCACCACCGACTATGCCGTGGAGATCTACTATGCTGCCGTGAAGGGCGAGAAGTTCTACTGCCCCATCAGCAAGGGTACCTACATGGACATGATGTACATGCCTGACGCTTTGGACGCCATGGTCGACATCATGGAGGCCGACCCGACCAAGCTGGTGCACCGCAACTCGTTCAACGTGACGGCCATGAGCTTCGATCCGGAGATTATCTACAACGCCATTAAGAAGTACTATCCGAACTTCGAGATGGAGTACAAGTTTGACCCGATCCGTCAGGCCATCGCCGACAGCTGGCCGAACAAGATGGATGACAGTTGCGCTCGCGCCGAGTGGGGCTGGAATCCGAAGTACGACCTCGACAAGATGACGGTCGATATGATCGAGACTTTGAAGAAGAAGCTGCTGTGATGCTTAAAGGAGACTCTGCATCGAATGCGTCATTCCGCACTTGATGCGGAATCTCCTAAGCAAAACTACATAATAAAATAAGGAATATAAACCAAAACATTGGCCTATGAGATAACGCTTCAAGCGATATGCACATCATAGAATAGGAAAAAGCGAAGTAGCTTATTTGGGATCTTGAAACTTGGACACTTTCAAAATCCTCCCAGAGTAAAGCAACGTCGCTCCCGCCAATAGGCGTGGGCTTTACTCGTTGTAGTTTGGGAGGATTAGGTAGTCCAAGACCTCAAGATTCCAATGAAGGCGAAAAAGTGCCACGCTTTTTTTGTGTGTTTATCCTAACAATCGGCGCCTAAACAAATAACAAATTCAAAACAAAAACCGATGTGCCGATGGGATATAACTGGCGAAAAGAATAATGAAGAAAATGCTTTATGCTATTATTGTGATACTTTTTGCAACATCGTGTGTGACTAAGACGATTACGGTTTCTTGTCCTCCTTCTGGAGCAAAAATAATGATCGACGGTGATTATGCAGGAAGTCAACAAGCATCTGCAACATTAACATTCAAGTCTTCCTCGCATGTAACAATTTCAGCACCTGAATATCTGCCTCAGAGCTTCACATTAAATAGAAGAAGTGGGAACATAGTTGACGTGTGTTTGAAACGTGATCCCAAAACATTAGCTAGGGATTACATAATTAAGACACAACCGGATGATGCCATTATTGAAGTGAGTGGGAACCCTGTAGGAACAGGCTCGTATAAAACGTCTCTTAAAAGAAATGAATATGCGGTAGTTGATGTAAGGCGAGAGGGATACTTTTCTTCGTCCTACAGAGTAGATGGAACAGATGAACCAGGAGTGTACACGGTTACTTTAGTTGTGGACGATTCTTGGGCTGCTTCTGCTCCTGCTTCAGATTTAGCGAATAAAAATATTAGATTTAGAGCGACATCCGATAAAACTGATGACGAGATTTGGTATACTTTGATACGTTATGCTTCTGACTATTTTGGGGACTTTACAGTAAACGATAAAGGAGCTGGTTGGGCAAAGTCAACATGGGTAACTAAAACATTTAGTAAGATAAAGGTGCGTTCAAGGATGGAAATTAAAAGGAATCCTGGTGACCGCAAAGAGTTTACATTGTTTCTTTCTTCGGAGTATACTACTAAAAAAGATTGTAATGATGACGAATGCTATAAACCATGGGATCGCGTATTGAAAACTTATGTAGAACTTCCTAGTGCTCTTTCTACAGCAGTACAATAAAAATTTGACTAAGTTTTCCTAATTAGAATCATAGAGTTCGTAAGAGATAATAGTAAACTAAAAACAAAAACCGATGGGCCGATGGGAATTAACTGGCGACAATTAAAAATGAAGAAAGTATTATTGACAATGGCAGTACTGATTGGATTGACAACTGGCGTAATGACATTAAGCGCATTTACCACGCCGAAGCATGACGCAAAAACCGAATGCTCAAATACTAAAATGAATGACGACAATTGGAAGAAGTTCAGAGAAAAGGTTCCGTATTGTGATGGAGATAAGGATATGTGTATGGGCTATGGAACGGTATGGGTTAATACAGATACGTATCAGGTTGCATTTGAGGACGATAAAACCTCGCATAAGTATGATTTAAGTGAATATACGAAGAAGGAGGGATATAATATGCGCTTTTGGCGTAGTAGTGATAGTAAGTATTATTATGTGAATATATACATTCCAGCTTCAGCCTTTAATTGATAATTGCCTTGAGTCAATAAAAGTCTGAAAACGAATAGCGGAGGTAAAAATCTCCGCTATTCGTTTTTATCGTCAGGGATGGTTTGTAGGGGAGCATTGAATGCGTCCGCATCAAAACCGTTTTCGTTTGTAGGGACGCGCTGAAATCGAAGATTCGACGTATTCAATGCGTCCGTTAAAAATGGATTTCTGGATTAACGGACGCACGCGGTGCGTCCCTACAAGGGGTGTCGTTTTTGCGTTGGTTTTGTCGTTGTGTGGAATTTTGCGTATTTTTGCACAAAAACAAAACAATGCCTTACAATTTACCACAACGGAAATCACCTCGTGCCCGATGGCACGATTATACAGGTGCAGATTATTTCGTGACATTCTGCACGAAAAATCGCGAATTGTATTTTGGCAATGTTGTGGATGGTCAAATGGAATTATCAGAAATCGGACGATGGGCGGTAACACAAATCGAACAAACGGCGGTGATTCGTCAGAATGACGTGGAAATCCCGATGTATGTCGTTATGCCCAATCATGTCCATCTGATTATTGTTTGTTCCAACGTGATTGGCGGACACACGCGGTGGAACGGACACACGCGGTGTGTCCCTACAGACCTGGCGGACCCCTGTAGGGACGCATCGAATGCGTCCGCCAAATCGGATTCGGTTGATATATCGGACGCATGCAGTGCGTCCCTACGGTTTGGGCCGCAATCGGGGAATTTGCCATCCGTGGTGCGTGGCATCAAATCCGCTGTGACAAAATATGCCATCGAACATGACATTCCATTTGCGTGGCAATCACGTTACCATGACCACATTATTCGCAATCAATTGGAAATGAATCGCATTGCTGATTATATTGAAAACAATCCAATGCGTTGGGAATTGGATAGGTTTTATGTAAAAAGATAATGTTAGGTTTGAGCCTTCACGAAGAAACAATTGTCCGAAAAAATCCCTATCTTTGCGCAAACAAATTTCAAAAGTAATCGGATATGAAAAACATTCTTTTTATCGTTGGTTCGCTGCGTAAGCAATCGTTTAACCGTCAGTTGGCAGCTATGGCTGAAAAGATGCTGTCCAATCGCTACAAGATTAACTACCTCTCTTTTGAGGATGTCCCATTGATGAACCAGGATCTGGAGGCGGCTACTCCCGCAGCGGTAAGTCGCGTTCGGAAGGAAGTCCTTGCTGCCGATGGCATCTGGATTTTCACTCCTGAGTATAACTTTAGCTATCCAGGACTACTCAAGAACTTGTTTGATTGGCTTTCTCGTCCGATGGATATCAGCAATTTCACCAACCCTTCAGCGGTAGTGGGCAAGAAGGTTACTGCAAGTGGTGCTGGTGGTAATAACCAGACTGCCTCGTGTCGCGCCAAGCTGAATGAACTGCTGGAGTTCATCAAGATGGATGTGATGAAAGAACCACAGACAGGCATCGCCCTTGGCGTGGAAGCCTGGACCAAAGGAGAGTTTAACCTCACAGAGGAGCAGGTTGCCCAACTGAAGGGTCAGGCTGAAAGGTTTGCGGAGTTTGTGGGTTGAAATCATACCTTATTATATATGCTCTCCAACCTAAAAAATTACCACATCATCCTAGCCTCCAAATCCCCGCGTCGGCAGGAACTGCTGCACGGTATGGGCGTTGATTTTGAGATTTTGACCAAGGAAACCGACGAGAGTTTCCCATCAGAAATGCCCTTGGACGAAGTGCCGAAATACCTCAGTCTGCAAAAATCCTTGGCTTTCACTGATGAGGAACTGCCCGCTGATTATTTGTTGATTACCTCCGACACTGTAGTGATTTGCGAAGGCGAGATTTTGGGCAAGCCAAAAGATAAGGAAGATGCTGAAAGAATGCTACGGTTGCTCTCGGGGAAGACGCATCATGTGGTGACGGGTGTCACGGTGCGTTCGGCGGTGAAAACCGAGTCGTTTGCGGTGCGCTCCAATGTGACTTTTGCCGAACTCGATGCAGAGGAAATCAATTATTACATTGAGCATTGCAAACCCTACGACAAGGCAGGTGCTTACGGTATCCAGGAATGGATTGGCTATGTGGGCATCAGCGGACTCGAAGGTTCGTTCTACAACGTGATGGGTCTGCCTACACGAAAGCTTTACCAATGCTTGAAGGGATTCTAATTTGGGATTGCTTCGCAAGAAATCTATCAAAATCTATTATTTTTCTTTTACAAGATTTTTCGATTAGATTTTTGAAGGATTTCTTGCCCGAAAGGGCAATTCCATTATTGCTTTTTTCTATCTTTGCAAATTATTAGCAAAATGATGAGCGAAAAGCGCCCTATAATATTGATTACCAACGACGACGGCTACGCGGCCAAGGGACTGCGTAAGCTGGTCGCGCTGATGCGCACGCTCGGTGACGTGGTGCTCATCTCGACGGACGAGGTGATGTCGGCCAAGAGCCATTCCTGCTCCATCCGTGAGCGGATTTACGTGCGCCTCGTTCAGCAGGAAGAGGGCTTTACCGAGTACCGCTGCAACGGCACGCCCGTCGACGGCGTGAAGTTGGCCTACCAGAAGCTCTGCCCGAGGCAGCCCGACTTGGTGGTCTCAGGTATCAACCATGGGATGAACGCCGCTACGACGGTGGTGTATTCCGGTACTATCGGCGCTGTCATCGAGGCCTGTATGAACGGCTTGAATGCCATCGGCTACAGCCTCTATAGCCTTGACCCCGATGCCGACTTCGATCATCTCGACACGCCCATCCTTGAAATCACGAAGAAGGTGCTGAGAGAAGGCATGCCCAAGGGCGTCTGCCTCAACGTGAACTTTCCCAAACGCAGCGAGGAGCCGATGAAAGGCATCCGTGTGTGCCGACAGGCGGCCTGCCGTTGGGTGGAATATTTCAACGACCTCGTTGATGAGAATGGAGAGCGTTACTATAATCTGGATGGCGAGTTTGTCAGCGACGACATCATGCCCGACACCGACCTCTGGGCCTTGCAGCATAACTATATTTCCGTGGTGCCCACCTGCTTCGACTGGACGGCACACGATCGCATCGAACCGATGAGAGAATTTGAAAAGATAACTATTTGAATATGAAAATCAAAGATAACTTTTGGCTCGGACTGTTGGCGGGTGCCGCCAGCTTTGGGTTGTTTTACCTTTTGCTGAGCCTTATCAACTGGGAGTCGTTGGGCATCTTCCGCGAGCGAGCGCCTTTTCTCTTGGCCTTCATCCCTGGTGTCATCCTATTCAGGATGATGGTCGTGAAGTGGAACCTCGAAAAGATGGGCAAGGGCGTGCTGGTCGTCACTGTGGTCGGGATGCTGCTGGTCTTCTTCCTAGTTAAATCAACCGTAAACCCATGAAATACTATATCATAGCAGGCGAGGCTTCGGGCGACATGCACGCCTCCAACCTCGTGGCCGAGATCAAGAAGAAGGACAAGAAAGCCGAGTTTCGGGGCTTTGGTGGCGACATGATGAAGGCCCAAGGCGTCGACTTGGTGAAGCATTACCGCCTGATGGCCTACATGGGCTTCGTGGAGGTGGCGGTCAACCTGCGCAAGGTGTTGGGCAACATCGCCCAAGCCAAAAAGGATATGATTGACTATCAGCCCGATGCCGTGATTTTGGTGGATTACCCAGGCTTCAACCTGCGCATGGCCAAGTTCGCCCACGAGAGGGGTCTGAAGGTGTTTTATTATATCTCGCCTCAGGTGTGGGCATGGAAACGTCGCCGCGTACACAAGATCAAGGAGTCGGTGGATAAGATGCTGGTCATCCTGCCTTTCGAAGAGGAGTTCTACAGACATTACGGCGTGGATGTGACCTATGTAGGCAACCCCTTGCTCGATGAGTTGGCCAAGTCAGGCTCGCCCAACCGCTCTATATTCCTGCGTCGCAACAGCCTCGGCGAGAAGCGCGAGATCATCGCCTTGTTGCCCGGTAGCCGCAAGCAGGAGGTGAAACGCATGCTGCCCGTGATGCTGAAGATGGTGCCACGCTTCCCCAACTACCAGTTTGTTGTAGCCGGCGTTTCGTCGCTCGACAAGGACCTGTACAAGCAGATCATGGGCCAGACCGACGCTTTCTTTGTCGAGAACCAGACCTATGAGCTGCTGCAAAACTCCAGTGCCGCCCTCGTCACCTCTGGCACAGCCACGCTCGAAGCGGCCTTGTTCACCGTTCCCGAGGTGGTGTGTTACAAGGCCACAGGCTTCTCCTATCGTCTGGCCAAGTCGATGATCAAGGTGAAGTATATCTCCTTGGTGAACTTGGTGATGGATAGGGAAGTGGTCAAGGAGCTGATACAAAACGATATGACGGAAGAAAACGTCGCCAAGGAATTGGACGGAATACTGCATAACGGCAAGCGTCAGCGTCAGTTGCTTGAGGATTACGAGGAGTTGAAAGGCCGTCTGGGCAACGCCGGCGCTTCGGAGAAAGCCGCTGAGGTCATCCTTTCGGCGATGAAGAAACGGGGATAATCTCCTCTTTTTGTTTGAAAACCAATTGTTTCCAAGCTATATATGACGGACTACGCCAAATATCCCTTTGTCAGGATGCTGATTCCCTTCGCATTGGGTATTTGGTGCTGTGTTTGTGTTACAGCGTTTAGCCTTACTCCAATCATTACCATCAGCATCGCCTTGGCCTTGTTCGCCATGGCTGCCGTGACGGCGTTTGTCCTGAAAAGCTACCGCCACAACTGGGTCTTCGGTGCAATCATGGCCTGCTATCTTGTTTTGGCAAGTTATGCCCTGACGCAAGTCCACAAGGCTGAGACGCAAAAGGAATTTTACCGCAACTATGAGGCCGATGCAAAGTATTATGTGGCGAGGGTTTACGATTATCCGACGGAGCGCCCCAATTCTATCAGGACGGTGCTCGATTTGGAGTATCAGTTTGGCGACAGCCTGGCCTCACGACCCGTCTCGGGCAAGGTGATGGCGTATTTCCCCAAGTCGGACTCAGCTTTTGCCCTGCGTTATGGCGACTTGATAGCCATACCTGCCTCCATCCGATCGGTGACGCCGCCGTTGAATCCTGGTGAGTTCGATTATAAGGCCTATCTGGAACGCAAGGGTATCACAGGACAGGTCTATCTGAAGGACGAGGACTGGCTGGACCTACAGGTCAACAACGCCAATCCCATCTATGCCTTTTCTTATCGCTTTCGCGACATCTTATTGGCCTCACTACAACGCAGTGGCTTGACCGACGATGAATATGGCGTGGCGGCGGCTATCCTGCTGGGCTACGACGACAACCTAGCTGACGAGGTGCGCAAACACTACGTGGCCGCAGGCTCCATGCACATCCTCTGCGTGTCGGGCATGCATGTCGGCATCATCTACCTCTTGGCGAGTTTTCTCTTGGGCTTCCTCAACCGCAAGAAATGGCAAAAGATCTTGAAACAAGCTTTGCTGCTCGCCTTGATATGGTTCTATGCCCTCATCGCTGGATTGTCGCCGTCTATCCTACGTGCTTCGCTGATGTTGTCTTTTGTGATTGTCGGCGAGATGATCAACCGAAAAGGCTTCATCATCAACTCGATAGCGGCGTCGGCGTTTATCCTGCTTTGTGTCAACCCGAACAACCTCTTCGAAATCGGCTTCTTGCTGTCGTATTCAGCCGTCATCGGCATCGTGGTGCTGCAACATCCCATTTATAGTTTCTTCGTCATCAAGAACAAACTGCTCGACAGGGCTTGGGAGATTACGGCGGTGGCACTCGCCGCACAAGCCGGGACGATACCGTTCACCTTATTTTATTTCAACCAGTTTTCGACCTATTTCGTCCTCAGCAACCTCTTCATGACGCCTATCTCCTTCATCGTCGTCATCAGCGGGATGATTTTGTTGTTGGTGTCGTGGATACCTTATCTCAACACACTGCTCGGCTATCTGGTCTGGGGCGCGGTGTATGTGATGAACTGGGTGGTGGCCAAGATTGAAAGCATCCCTGGGTCTTTTATAAAAGGATTGTATATCAGTGATTTGGAGTTTGCGCTTTTGTTGGTCGCCCTGCTGCTTCTGATATTAAGGGTGTTGCTCCAAAAGCGACAACTGTTCATCGCCTTCTTGGGAACATTGCTGCTCGTGATGGTATCGGTCACGGTGAGGATTTATAGCGCCGAGAATCAGCAGGGCATGATGGTGTTTAGCCTGCGCAACCACACCGCCGTTGACTTTGTCAGGGGAGGGGAACATCTGCTTTTGGCCGACTCCACCTTGATGACTGACGAATCCACCATTGATTATAGTCTTAAAGGCGCCTGGGCACAACGACACCTCTCATATCATCCGCAAGTGATTGGTATAGATGAGGATTTTGCGAACGGCTATCTCTGCAAGAAGTCGAATCTGGTTTCGTTCGACGGGAAGCTGCTGGCGCTATGGGACGATGCCTATCAATGCAAAGACAGCCTCGATTATCGTCTCCCCGTCGATTATCTGTTGGTTAGGGGAAAGCAAAAGCCTGATGTCCGATCCGTGGTGAACGGCTATGATGCCCAACAGCTCCTTATTGATGGCTCGGTGCCACGTTATCTTGCCGAAAAATGGATAGCACAAGCCCAGGCCCTCAATATGCCTTGCTATAACTTGGCTGAAGGAGCACTTGAAGTCGGCCTGAGATGAGGTTTATAATTCCCTTTTTACGATGCGGGTGAGGATGGGTGTCTTGATGGCATTGGGTACCATCTTCGACAAGGTGTAGCTGACGGGGTTGATGACGATATGACGTTTCCCCCGCAGCGTCTGCTTGACACATTTCTTGGCGATGCTCTCAACAGATTTTAGGGTGAATCGCCCGAAGAAGCCTTGCCGTTCGATGCGGGCGGTCACCTCGTCATTGGTGGCCATGGCACCCGGCGAGCACACACTGACCGACACGGGCGTGCCTTTTAGCTCCTCACGAAGCCCGAGCGAGAAGTGGTGAATAAAGGCCTTCGAGGCGGGATAGACGGTCTTGAAGCCTGTGGGTGTGTGCGCAGCCATGCTGCCGATGTTAAGCACATAGGCTTGAGGCTGACGTAGCAGGTTGGGTAACAGGGCATGGGTGAGTAACGCCGTTCCTTTTGTGTTTAGGTCGAGGATGTTTTCTAGGTATTGCGTCGATACCTCGACAAAGCGGCGGGAGCCACCCATGCCGGCGTTGTTGACAAGCATGAAAACCTGATAGTTCGCGTTGACCTGTTCAGCCAGATCGGCGATGCCTTGAGGGTCGGTCAGGTCGGCAGTGAAGCCCACCGAGGGGATGTGATAAAGAGAGGTGATTTCCTCGCAGACTTCATATACCTTGCCGGTGCGGCTTACCAGAATCGTTGGGTATCCCTGACGGGCCAGTTCAAGGGCAATAGCTTTGCCCAAGCCTCGGCTGGCGCCAGTGACGAGGGCGTAGCGGTCGGAGCTTTGTTGTGTCATGGCTGGATGTCCTTTTTGTAACACCGTCTGCGGCAAAACAGCTCGCTGTCGTAGCGTTGCCAGATGTTAACGGCTTTGTTGTCCTCGAGTTGTTGCGAGGCGATGGCGTATTGGTAGCCTCTTTCGATAAAGGTGTCTTGGAGTTGCTTGTGGTAGATGAGGTGGATGCCGCTGTTTTTGTATTCCGGCAACACCCCCGTAAGGTACATGTCGACTTTGTCGTTCTTCCGCAAGGCTTTCAGGACGTGGTACCATCCAAAAGGCAAGGTCTTGCCATTGGCTTTACGGAAGGCCTCACTCAGCGAGGGGAGACAGAAGGCAAAGCCGACGAGCCGGCCTTTTTCGTCTTCCAACATGGCTGAGAGGGCAGGGTCGGCGACTTGGAAAAAGTCCTTGATGGCCCAGTCGATTTCGGCATCGGTGAGCGGTATGAAGTTGAAGATGTTGGCATAGCTCTCGTTGAGCACGGCAAAAAACTCCTTGCCCGACTTGCGAAGCTGTTCCTTGTTGGTAATAGCCTTCAACTTGACGTGGTAACGCTGCGAAATCCGCTCTGATAGTTCGGCAAAACGAGCCGGGAAGGCTTCCACCTTCATCTTGTACTGGACATAGTCGACTTCCTTCTCAAATCCGAGTTGTTCCAGAAGCTGAGGATAATAAGGATAGTTATAGTCTGCACAGATGGAAGGAGTTACGTCGAAACCTTCCACCAGCATGGCTTGCTTTTCCATATTGGAGAATCTCGAAGGGCCACAGATTTCCGTCAGGCCTTTTTGTGCACCCCATTCTTCCACCACGTGAATCAATGCTTTGGCGACTTCAAGGTCATCGATGAGGTCAAACCAGCTGAAACGGATTCGCTTTTGGTTCTTAATCTCGTTGCTCTTGTGGTTGATAATGGCGCCGATGCGTCCGACCACCTTGCCATCGCGATAGGCCAGCCAATAGCGGGCTTCGCAAAACGCCAAAGCGGGATGTTCGGTCATGGTCTTCAATTCCGAGCCGTCCATGGGAGGCACGTAATGAGGGCAGTTCTTGTACAATTGTTTCGGGAAGGCAATGAAGGCTCGGTATTGTTGCCTGGTTTTTACTTCGATGATTTCCATTATGGTAGGATGCTTGATGGGAGCAAAGATAAGGATTTTTTTTGCAGTCTTTGTCATGTATTGGATGGATAATATTTTGTTGTGATGTCTATAAAACGTAAACGATTATTTTTCAATGCTATACGAATTGATTTCAAAAATAATTCAAAAAAAAGTGAGAAAAAATATTGTCAGTTTCGGAAAAGGTTGTACTTTTGCACCCGCAAAGCAAAGCAATAGAGTTCTTTTTCAGGCTGGTCCGGTAGTTCAGCTTGGTTAGAATGCCTGCCTGTCACGCAGGAGGTCGCGAGTTCGAGTCTCGTCCGGACCGC
>Ga0310786_10009091_pt1 | contig 12674 bp, 13 predicted proteins | sample AusTroGonzalo_MG_FD_203881 | JGI IMG/M metagenome (GOLD analysis project Ga0310786, IMG submission 203881) | Bovine rumen microbial communities from tropical cattle in Woodstock, Queensland, Australia - Gonzalo_03 (v2) (version 2) | ecosystem: Host-associated > Mammals > Digestive system >...
TGTGTACATTCCCAAAGGATAACTAATTTTTGTTGACGCAACCGGAGAAAAACGACCTTTATTAAAGGAATCTTCATGATTTTTTATTGGAACTAATGTATCACGGGTTGTGTTCAGAGCATAACCATCTAAGCGAATGCTTGCCCGTGATGTCGTGACAAGCCCAAAATCTGTTGTATAAGGTAATTCGAATCCTTGAATTCCCGATAATCTGTTGGATTTCAAATGTGTACGGGTGTTATACATTGCCGCATTCAATTTTGTAAAGGCAAATAGGCCTGAGTCTGTGAGGGGCGCCGTATTGTATACACTGTCTACTGTCGGAATAATGATAGGAATTGATTCGCTGTTAACTCCATCGACTAAACTCTGGAAATGCCAAGCCTTTGCTTGGGTATAAAACCGTGTTCCAAAATACTCGGCGGTTAAATGTGACCGCAAGAAAGATTCCGAATTGTCAATGTTCGGAATTGTATAGCGACGGAAATAAGTATCGTTGATTGTTCGAAAATACTGACCGGAAAGGCGAAAATTCTCCGTGGTATCATATTTAAAATTGGTTTTTATATGGCCCTGATTTTCGGAATCATTGTCTTTTGTTCCGCTGAGTTGTAAATTGACAATGCCTTCGGTAAAGCGTCCGGAATAATCAACAATACCTAATGGTAGGTGTTTGAAAGATACAATTGGTGTCAACAATAAATTTTGATTTGGCGCAAGATCAACAAAAAACGGAGTTTCTACTGCCAAGCCCATTTCATTTGTATGGCGAATGGCTGGGGCCAAGAATCCGGTTTTTCTTTTTACAGTCATATCTGGAATTTGAAAATAGGGGAAGTAAAAAATAGGAAAGTCCATAATGTCCAAAAACATATGATTAAAGGAAAGCGTGTGGTCTGTAAAATCTTGGGTAATTTTTTTTGCACCAAGTTGCCATAGCGGGGCTTCTCCTTCACAGACTTGACAAGGGGTATAGGTAGCCTCTTGCAAAATAATGATGTTTCCGTCCGAAGTATGCATTTTTTCAGCATTTAATAAACTTCCATCCGTAAATTGATTAGAAATTTGGTTGGCCTCGGCTTTTGAATTTTTGGGAGATAATGTCAAATTCCCGACCGTTGATTGTGTCCCATCAGCCAAAGAAAGTTGTGTTTTGTGAGGCACAAAAACTTCATCTTTTTCTTTGTTGTACAAAATCTTGTCTGTTTTTATTTGTAATTGATCCTGGCGTAAAATCACATTGCCGGTTGCGGTCATAATGTTTTTATGCGTATCGTAACTCATGTGATCTGCCTCAAAATCTATGGGGGCCTTCGGGTTGATATGATCTAAATTGATTTTAGGAACCGCATGTCCAGGAGATGAAAAACCGATAAAAGCCAAAAAAATGCTGAGCGAAATAAAACCCATTTTGCGTTCTTTGATGAGTGCAAAATAAAGCAAAATAAGTGGCATAAATAAATTTGCAGCCATTAAAATAATTCCCCATAAGTTGCGCGCGGCAATGTTTTCAAATGCCAATGAAAAAGATTGTATCAACAGTGCGCATAAAATGATTGCGTTGATCTGTTTTGATTGTCCTCGGCGGTTGTAAAAACCGTGAAGAACGCCAAATGCCGCCAACCATAAAAATAACAGGTTATATAAAGGTTGTGTCAGGCGCTTAAATGCTTCAACTTTACATTTTCGATAAAGAGGCGCATCTGTGATAGTGTCTGGATTGGCTTGAATTAGTTCCGTTAATGTCATTTCGCGCGGATCTATTTTGTGTCTTGATTTTCCGGCTTTGTCGGAAAACAACATGGTGTACTTATCAAATTTTAAAATGGAAAATTGTTGTGTTTTTGGGGTGTACTCTTGGCGGATACCGTTGTTAAAAGTCAAACTGATTCCATCTGGGGTTTGCATCATGGAGCCTTCTCGTGCAATGAGCGTAGATTTTTTGTCATCCTTCATTTCATAGGCTAGAATGCCATGTACTTTGCCGGAGTTTTCTCGCTCCCTGATGTATAAAGTTGAGCCGTTTTTAAAAGAGGTAAATTGACCTTCTTGCAACAACAAATGTGAAAGATTGTTTTGAATTTGCCACCGAATCTCTTTTCGTTCATTAAAAGATTTTGGAATGATATAAATAGTCAAAAAATACCCAGCAATAATCAATAGAAAGGCTAATACTTGTAATGGGCGCAAAAGTTGTTTGCTGCTCATCCCGATGGCTTTTAGTACGATCAATTCTTTGTCAGCTTGCATACGGATGAAAACGAACAACGCAACGCCAAATAATGCAAGTGGGGATAAAATTTGTAAGAAATTTGGTAGTACCAAAAGAGTCATTTTTAAAAAGATACCAACAGAAACACCTTTTGTCACAATCATATCAATCATGCGTAAAGATTGTGTCAACCAAATCAGTGTTGTTAAACTGATTAAGATCGCAAGGAATCCGACCAAGGTTTGCTTAAAAATATAAGTGTTTATTGTCTTCATCTATTCATCCTTGTTCCTATTATACGCTAAAGGATGAGAATTTTCAATGACCTTTTTTAATCTATCTGGCAAAATGTGGGTGTAAATTTCCGTGGTGGATATATCTGAGTGCCCTAATAATTTTTGAACAGAGCGAAGGTCTGCATCATGGGCTATTAAATGAGAGGCAAAAGAATGTCGAAAAACATGTGGAGAAATTGTGGTTGATTTTAAGCCAATTGAACATGCCAATTTTTTTAGTTCTTTAAAAAAGGCGCTTCGTGTCAAATGTCCCAGTTTTGATTTTGCGGGGAACAACCATTTATTTTTATCTGCACGCGGATAGACTTGTGCTCGATAGGCAAGCCATTTGTCTAGCGCCTCTTGTGCTTTTTCATTTAAAGGCACAATGCGTTCTTTGTTACCTTTGCCCGTGATATAAATATGTTTTTTTTCACGCATTACGGCTTCAGCGGGCAGACCGACAAGTTCGCTGACACGCATGCCTGTTGCATACAAAACTTCCAACAAAACATGTAGACGTATCTCATGTGATTCAGCGGCTTGGATCAATGCTGAAACATCTTCTTCAGAAAGGTATTTGGGTAATGATTTTTGTGTTTTTGGGGATTCTAAATAGTCGGTAGGATTTTTTGAAATTTGATTTTCGGAATATAAAAAACGGTAAAATTCACGCATGCTAGAAATGCGACGACTTTGGGTTTTAATAGCATAGCCTTGCTTAGTGATAAATTCCAAATAATTTCTCAGATCTTGGGTGGATGCTTCTTTTATAGGGATTCCCTGTTGGTGTAAAAAATCGTGAAGGATGATCAAATCCCGCCTATATGCATCCAGTGTATTTTGTGCTGCGCCACATTCGGCAGCCTGCATTTCTAGAAATGCTTCAATTTCCGGAGAAATAGAATGACTATTTTCGTTCATGCGTTATAACTATTTCTTGTTCCTTCTCTGATGGTGAAAAGTCACATATGGCAAAAAATGTTGCGATGGCTCCTAAAATTAAAGCAACCAACTTGGTAATGAGATGGTTATTTTTTTCTGTCGTTTTCATCTTTTCTCCTTCTTTCTGGACAAACAATAAATTTTATGCTATATAGTTTAGCATGACTCAGAAATTATTACAACCCAAAATCTTATTGCTTGTCGGTATGATGGGGGTCGGCAAGACAAGTGTTGGTCGTTTATTGGCCCGCAAGTTGCAATTACCCTTTTTAGATTCGGACAAAGAAATTGAACGGATGACGGGTTTTACTATTTCAGATTTATTCGCCAGATATGGTGAAGCCGAATTTCGTTTAGGTGAAGAGAAAGTTATGGAAAGATTATTGCAGGGTGGACCATGCGTTTTGTCCTCTGGTGGTGGAGCTTTTTTATCCGCCAAAACACGACAATTATCGAAAAAAAAGGCCGTGTCAATTTGGTTAAAGGCTGGTGCCGAAGTTATTTCTGGACGAACACAAGGGCGTACTCATCGTCCGTTGGTTCCTTCCGCCGATAATCAGCACGTTATTGAAAGGTTATTGAAGGAGTGTTACCCTTTATATGCCGAAGCAGATTTAACGATTGAATCATACAATGAACATCCGTCTAAAACTGTGGTTCGGCTAATGCGCGTATTGGAACAAAATCAAGTGATTTCTCCGTATGTGCCCTCTCGGGAGAGGAATAAATAATGGCTTGGGTTGTTTTGTTTTTATTATTGCTAGGGTCTTTTTATTTTTCTGGAACAGAAACGGCTGTCACAGCGGTGTCGAAACCTTTGCTGCATGAACAGGCTAAAAGAGGAAATAAATGGGCAGCTAAATTGTTGGAGTTGAAAAGCAATTCGCCGCTTATGCTGGGGACATTATTGTTTGGAAATAATATCGTGAACATTGCTTTTACGGCGATTTCAACAGGATTGTTGGTTGAAATGTTTGGTCCGCACTATGGCGTTTTGATTTCTACTTTTGTAGTGAGTTTAATTGTGATGGTTTTTGCCGAGATTTTGCCTAAAACATACGCTATGAATAATTCATTGCCAGTGGCTTTGAAAACGACGCCAGTTTTGTCCTTGTTTGTTTTTATTTTGAAGCCGGCTGTTCGGGCATTAAATTGGTGGAGCAAAAAGGCAATGGTTTTACTGCCAAAGGCCAAAATTCAATCCGATCCTAATGAGCGCTTAAAAGCGGAAATCCGTGGAGCGTTAGCCATGCAGGGCTCAAATGTTTTACCCCAGGAAAAGGGTATGCTTAAAAGCGTATTGGATTTGGATGAAGTGAGTGTCGGTGATATTAAAATACATAGGTCAAAAGTGGTGTTGTTAAATATAAACATGTCACCGGAAGATATTATTAAATTTGTTTTAAATACATCTTATAGTCGTATCCCTGTGTATCAAGGGCGTCGTGACAATATCGTTGGCATTTTACACATTAAAATGTTGATGAAAATGATGCCGTTATTTTACAGCCGGAAACGGAAATTTAATTTGATGGATTGTTGTACAAAGCCATGGTTTGTTTTAAACACGGTTTCTTTATTGGATCAATTGATTGCTTTTAAAAAACGCCGCGAACATTTTGCTGTTATCGTCAATGAATATGGTGATTGGGAAGGTATTTTGACCTTAGAGGATTTGTTGGAAGAGATTGTCGGAGATATTTCCGACGAAACAGATAAGTTAGAAGAATCTACATTTTCTTGGGAGCGAACTCAAAGTGGCGGCTATTTATTGGATGGAGCGATGACGATTCGTGATATCAATCGACATTTTCATTGGGAATTAAGTGATGAAAATGCGGCGACTTTAGCTGGATATGTGATGTATTATTTAGAGCGTATTCCCAACAAAGGACAAACATTTGATATCGCGGGATGGCAATTCACTATTATGGAAAAAGATCATAATCAATTAAAGAAGATTGAAGTTATTCCTCCTCCGCTATAATCTCCAAGCATCCTGGATGTGTCGGGGTAAAAATGTATTATCAAATAAAATTGCATCAAAACGAACATTATATGATTGGTACGATGGATGTTTTGCAATAAAAACTTCTGCTGCTTTTGCGATTCGTTTTTTGGCGATTATTGTAATTGCTTCGCCGGCAGTGATTTTGTTTTGTCTTTTTTTTACTTCAATAAAAATGAGGTTATTTTTCTTTTTCATAATCAAGTCTATTTCTCCGGCCCCAGTGCCGCGTCCGGTGATATAATTCATTTTGATTAAGTGATACCCTTTGAGTCGCAAATACCAAAGAGCCATTTTTTCCGAAAAATGACCGATTTTATAATTTGTTTTCTTTTTCATGCGATAAAATTAATTGGTAAATAAATTTTTTGCTATATCCGGTTTGTTCAGCCAAAATGGAGGCGGCTTGTTTTACGGGATAAGCGGGGCGCACCGACGCAATGGCTTTTGGCCAATCGACTGTTTCCGACGGTGTGTCATTTGCCCCTTCAATAACAAGAACAAGTTCCCCTTTTGGTGCGCCAAATTGCATATAGTAGTCGATTAAATTTTGGACTGAATCTAAACGGGTTTCTTCAAATTTTTTTGTGATTTCTCGTACAACGGCGATTTGTCGATTGCCATATTCGGATAAAATATCTTGTAAAGAATCTAACAGTCGATTTGGGGTTTCATAAAAGATAAGAGTGGATTTCAATTTTTTTACTTCATTTAGATGACTCTTGCGTGCGCCAGATTTTGGGGGTAAAAATCCACCAAAATAAAAATTTGCGGAGGGCAATCCAGATAGTTGTAATGCTGATAAAACGGCGTTGGCGCCTGGAACTGTAGACACTTTTATTTGAGCCGCAATACAATCTCGTACCAATTTATAACCTGGATCGGAAATCAAAGGAGTGCCTGCATCCGAGACAAGTGCAATAGTGTTGTTTTCTTTTAGCAAGGAAATCAATTTGGGGCGTACCTGATCGGCATTGTGATCATGGTAAGCCAAAGTTTTTTTGACCTTAATTCCAAGCAAATTGAATAATTGTTTGCTGGTTCTTGTATCTTCACAAGCCACAAAATCGGCGGATTCTAAGACATCTTTGGCGCGTGCACTCATGTCGCCCAGGTTGCCAATAGGAGTTGAAACAAGGTATAACATAAAAATCTCCTTGAAAAATTTTTTAAGTCAGTATATCATAATTTTGAGGAAAAGGGAAAGATGTTAAAAAAAATCTTTGTTTTTTTAGGTATGATTTTATTGGCAGGATGTGCAAGACAGTATCATCCTGTGTTTTGGCGTGGGGAGTCGAGCCCATCGACTGAGCATCCTTCAAATGTTCCAACGGTTGCGGCATTGTTGCCTTTGTCTGGGCAATCAAAGAGCGTAGGGGAAAGTTTAAAAAACGCAGCCTTGATGGCGGCCTTTGAATATCGTCAAACGCCGGTGAAAGTGCTTTTCTTTGATACAGAAGGAACAGAGGAAGGCGCCGCTCAGGCTTATCAATGGGCATTGGCACAACGGCCCAATATTGTGTTGGGACCTGTGTTTTCTAAGGAAGTATCTGCCGTGCAGAATGCAGGTATTTCTGTGCCACTTTTGACCTTTTCATCTGATACATCGCTCATGAATTATAAAACGGCAACAATGGCCGTAACAGTGCCGGAGCAGATTCGTCAGATGGTGCGTTATGCCTGTCGGAATAATCAGTTGCGTTTGGCCGTCATGGGGCCGGAAAGTAAGACTGGCGAGATTTCTATGAATGCGTTGGCAGAAGAAATTCAGCATTGTCCTGGGATGAGCATGCAGAAAGTTTCATTATATGCGGCCGATACAATGAATTTCACAAAGGCCGTTCAAAACATATTGCCGCCGATTATTGATGCGGATAAACCAAATTTAACGGAAAAGGAAAAGGCACAACTCGCTATGCCAATGTCTGCTCGAGCGGGCTTGGATGCTATTTTTGTGTTTGAAGAAGGAATTAAGTTGAGGCAGTTGTTGAGTATTTTGGCCTTCTATGATGCAGGAGCACGGGATATTCCAGTGTACACTTTTGCAGTTGTCAACCAAATCAATGATAACAGTGTTAATGGTGCCTATTTTGCTGACTTGGATGAAACAAATTATCGTAATTTTGCGCAAAAATATCAAAACTATTTTGGTCGGGCTCCGACAAGAATTGCTACCCAAATGTATGATGCAATAAGTTGGATTTTTTCGGAAGCAGGTTTGGGACACGGTGTGACTTTGTCGGATCTGCAACAAAAAGGACGCTATTGGGGAGTTGATGGGTTGATTCATTTAAATACAGATGGAACCAATAAGCGGGCGTTGCAATTAAAGCAAAAGCGTGGATCCAAGAGTATATTGGTTGAAGCCGCGGAAAATGATTTTGCGGACTATTCCAATGTAAGCGGTGTGAACTTTATGGGGCAAGAATCAACGTCAACTTATTAAGCATTAAGATGCCCTCTAGGGTAGGAATAAGCCCTTCTTTTGTCAGATATATCCAATTTTTTTGTAAGGCTTGTTGAACGCCTGCGGCATCGAGATTTTTTGTTGGATAGGGGTGTTTCCTCAAGCGTATTCCCATCAGCAATTTTTCCAGTTCTCGTTGTGCGGTTGTTAGTTTTTCCGTTTGAACACCATTTTTAATCCATAGGGGAACGGACGCAGGGTTTTGTGTGGCAATAAGTCCGATCCGACCATGTGCGGCAGGACCTACACCAATATAATCACATCCTAGCCAATAAGTCATATTGTGGCGGCATTCAAAGCTTTTTCGCGCATAATTGGAAACCTCGTATGCGGGACATTTTGCCTGGCTCATGATTTCGTCTGTGAGCAAATACATTTTTCGCATTTGTGTTTCGGATGGCAAAGAGATATGTCGATGGGCAAAGACTGTATTTGGCTCTATAGTCAGTTGATATAATGAATAATGAGAAAGTTGAAAAGATAAGGCTTTTTGTAACTCTGTTTCCCAATCTTTCAGTTTTTGATGAGGTCTGGCATAAATTAGATCTATATTGATATTTTGAAAAATTTCCTGAGCCGATTGAATAGTTTTTATTGCTGTTTGCACAGAGTGTTTTCTTCCCAAAAATTGCAAGGCGCCTTTGTTCAAAGATTGAATGCCAATGGAGAGTCGATTGATTCCCCCTTTGTGAAATGCAACCATTTTTTCTTTTGTGATGGCATCCGGATTTACTTCCATAGAAATTTCACAATCCGGAGTTAAAGTATAATACTTTTGGATTGAATTCATTAATTTATCAATCAGGTGTAGGCTCATCAAACTAGGTGTTCCGCCCCCAAAAAAGATGCTGGTGACAGGGGTGGTTGTTTGAAATTGTTTTAAATCTCGTAAATATCCTTGAAATAAAGTATCTTCATCGATATTTTTGTTAACACAACTGGCAAAATCACAGTAAGGACATTTGGACAGACAATAGGGCCAATGAACATATAATGCGAACAAATGAGGAGGTAATTTTGGGGACACTTGACAATCCTTTAAAAAAACAGTATCGTATTTTCAGATTAATTCTAACTGAAAGGGAATAAAATGCAAGTAATTATTAACGGACATCAAATTGATTTGGGCGATAGTTGGAGAACATATACCACAGAAAAGTTAACAGATATCGCACAAAAGTATTTCCCAAACGCGTTGGACGCAACTGTTAAAGTTTCTCGTAATGGTGAGCAATTAAAGTCAGAAATCATTGTACACCCTGCGCAAGGTTCGGTTATTTCTGCGGAAGGTAATGCAGGTGATGCGTATGCCTCCATTGATGAAGCCTTAGGCAAAATGAACCGTCAATTAAGCAAGTACAAAAATAAACTTGTGGGGCATAAATATAGTACCGTTGAAATGGTTGATATGTCCGTGATTGATGCAGAAACAGAAAAAGAAGTTGTAGGGGATGCCCCTGTTATTATTGCAGAAATGCAAACTGAATTGCCGTTGTGCACTGTGGCAACTGCGGTGATGAGAATGGATTTGTCCGGCCAAAATGCGTTGTTGTTCCGCAACACTGCACATGGCGGATTGAATATGGTTTATCGTCGTGCAGATGGCAATATCGGTTGGGTTGATCCCAAAAATAAATAAGGAGTTTTTATGAAAATTTCGAACATTTTATCTCGGGATGCCGTTTTGCCCCATGTTAAGGCGAAGAGCAAGAAGCAACTTTTGGGTGAATTGGCGGCTTTGGCTGCTGCAAAAACGAAGTTGGATGAGTCAGTTGTTTTGGATGCTTTGATAGAGCGTGAGCGTTTGGGTACGACCGGCATAGGTTTTGGCGTGGCGTTGCCACATACACGCTTGCCAAAGTTAAGAAAAATCTTTTGTGGGTTTGCTAAATCTGATCCCGTTGATTTTGAAGCCGTAGATAATAAGCCTGTGGATTTGGCATTTGTGTTGTTAGTTCCAGAAGAAGCTGGTGCAGATCATTTAAAAGCTTTAGCGAGATTGTCTCGTTTATTGAAAAACGAGGAAGTTGTTGCTGCACTGAGACAGGCAAAGTCTGCCGACGAATTATATGATTTGGTGATTCAAAACGATACAAATGAATAAGCATGTGCTTTTATACACGGATGGTGCTTGTTCCGGGAATCCTGGCCCGGGAGGATGGGCGTGTATTTTAGTCTATAACGGCATAGAAAAAGAATTTTCAGATGGTGAACATGAAACAACCAATAATCGTATGGAAATGACTGCTGTTATTAAGGGACTGCAAGCGCTTAAAGAACCGTGTTTGATTGATTTATACACAGATAGCAAATATGTGTTGGATGGCGCAACGAAATGGCTTGTTGGATGGCGGGAAAAAGGTTGGAAGCGTGCTGATAAAAAACCCGTTCTTAATGTTGATTTGTGGCAGATTTTATCAGAACAAATGGCACGTCACCAAATCACATGGCATTGGGTGAAAGGTCATGCCGGCCATACATTTAATGAAAAGGTAGATGCGCTGGCTGTATTGCAACGAGATGCTCATAAATAAAGATAGGTCCATACCATAAGAATGAGCCATGGTATGCGAACATGCCACCAAACCAACGAAAGATTATGAGAACTGTTGATAAAATTGAGGAATTTTTTGGCATACATTTTTTGAAGCATAAAGGCGCCGATTGTTAGGGTCATACCCCAAGTGAGAGTGACTAGTTGGGTCCAAATGTCGGTGTATTCCAAAAAATTTAAATAGGGGCGAGGTGTTATGAACGCAGCCAGAAGGGCTGTAAAAGGTAAAACATCTGCAAAAAAGAAAATAATACCCCCAAGAATAAATAAGGTGTATTTGGACATATCTGGTGTAATCAACCATGATATATCGGATTGACAGAGTCCCCACAATAGTATGATTGCACTGAACAAGATGCCTGCAATGATGGCCCCAGCGTCTTGTAGTTTGTATTGATCCAATGTTGTGTGTTTTGTTCGTCCAAAATACATTAGCCATGGTGAGGCTAAAAACATTAAAAATCCTGCCAACAAAATTTGTTTAAACGGTACTTGTGATAAAGGTGTTGGTTCATCTGTTAAAACTTTGGAAATAGAAGTTTCAATTTCATAGTAATACATACCGCTATGAATATAAACTTTTACCTCATTGGTTGTTGTAATAGATGCCGGTAAAACAATGTCCACGTGAGAGCCATTTGTTTTAAGTTCAGTTTGTATTAGTTGTTTGTTGCTGTCAAATACTGTCATTCGATGTGGTTGATGTGGCAAGTCAAGACTTAATAAAATTTGGTCGTCTTTTTGACGCATTGCTTGTGCAGAAATTTGGTTCATATACATAGGAATTGGTGTATTGACCAAAGTTTGGGTAATGCCGGTGCAGATAGGAGTAATGAGTGCGGTTTCACGCTTTAAGGTCATTTCTAAACGAATTGGTTTTTCGACACAATTTCCTTGCTGGCAGGCTTGCCATTTGCCCGATACAGTGTAAGTGACAGGTTGTTTGCCATTTTGTATGATGTAGGTGATCGGGAAAAAAAGCTGATCATCATAGATTTGCCGAAATGGAATTAGTACTTCCCCGGGGCTTTGATTAGAAGTTGTTGTAGTTAGTTGTGGCATTTTAATATCCCAGCCGGGAATAGGTTTTGCTTGAACGGCCAAATAACTCAGCCCATTTTGTGCTGCCGTTAAACAGGAAACAAGGCGAATATTGGCAAAAGGTAATTCTTGCCAATCACCGAGCCCGGGTATTTTTTTTAACGCAAAAGCGGGGGATGCCCACCCCATGATCATCATAATTAAAAATAAAATCCCTTTTTTCATAAAAATCATCATAGCAAAAAAAAACTTGATTGTCTTTAAAAAAATGTTATAATAAAGATGTTTTTGGTTAATTTATTTGGAGGAAACGACTATTTTAAATAATTATAATAGGGCAGACACGCGGACCCCTGATACAAACAAAGATGAACCGCGCATTAACGAAAAAATCAACGCTTTACAAATTCGGCTCATAGATGAAAACGGTATCAATGTTGGCATTGTCACCGTGCGTGAGGCTTTACGTCGTGCAAACGAGGCCGGGTTAGACTTGGTTGAAATTTCCAGCAATCCGAACGGTTCCGTGTGCAAAATTATGGATGCGGGCAAGTATAAATATGAATTGCAAAAACGGAAAGCCGAAGCAAAGAAAAAGCAAAAAATTCAAGAAACAAAGGAAATCAAATTTACCCCCAATATCGGTGATAATGATTATCAGGTCAAAATGCGTAATGCAAAGAAGTTTTTGGCCGAAGGGGACAAGGTAAAATTTACTGTGCGTTTCCGTGGGCGTGAAATGTCTTATCAAGACTTGGGTGCGGCGGTTTTACAACGTGCTGTGGCGGATGTCGCCGATGTCGCCAAAGTTGAACAGGCGCCAAGATTGGAAGGGCGTAACATGGGGACTTTGGTCAGTCCAAAATAACAAATGGATGAATTGATTATAAGTGCCGGACATGTTCCGGCATTTTTTTTGTGTTATAGAGAAATTCGCCTCGATAAAAAACGAAAAAAAATAAAAAAAGTTGTTGCAATACATCAAAAAAGTATGTAAAGTGGACTCAGGTACTTTTTTAAAGAGGGAGGATTATATGCAGAATTTTATCCGAATTTTGTTGGCGTCTGTCGCGTTGTTACCGGTTATAAGTCATGAAGTTGTGGCAGCTGCAGGGCAGGTAATTAATAACGGACCGTGTGATAATTGTGGCGCAGTTGTGTGGAGGGGGTAT
>Ga0310786_10009093_pt1 | contig 12673 bp, 9 predicted proteins | sample AusTroGonzalo_MG_FD_203881 | JGI IMG/M metagenome (GOLD analysis project Ga0310786, IMG submission 203881) | Bovine rumen microbial communities from tropical cattle in Woodstock, Queensland, Australia - Gonzalo_03 (v2) (version 2) | ecosystem: Host-associated > Mammals > Digestive system >...
TCGGGCGGCTACGTAAGAGACAAGGACGCTGTTGACGCTTCAATGCTCATATGCGAAATGGCTGCTTACTACCGCACACAGGGCATAACTCTTATGCAGGCACGTGAAAATATGTACAAGAAGTACGGTATGTTCCTCCAGACTCTCTACAGCTTTGAGTTTGAAGGTGCAAGCGGTATGAAGCACATGGAAGAGATAATGACAGGTCTCAGAAACGACCATCCTGTTGCTATCGGCGGTCTGAAGGTCGAGAGATTTGAAGACTATAAAGCAAGCACCTCAAAGAATATCGCTACAGGCGAGATCAAGGAGCTTACCCTTCCTAAGTCAAACGTTCTTGCATTCTATCTTGAAGGCGGCTGCAAGGCTATAGTTCGTCCGTCCGGTACAGAGCCAAAGATAAAAACATATATCACAGCAAAGGCTCCTACACGCGAAGAAGCAGAAGCAATCGAAAAGAAGATATATGCAGACTTTACTCAGAGCATGAAATAATATCAAAGGGCGGACTTCTGTTCGCCTCTTTATTTGCGGCAGAAAGGCAGACATTTCCGCTGGTGAAATAACAAAATATAACAAGGAGTACATACTTAAAAATGGCTAATCCAAAACCAACAACAGAAAAAAAAGGTATATTCAAAGATCACGGCAGCAAAATCACATTTCTGATCGGAGCTATTCTCGGTGCTCTCACGTTCATCGTGATATTCGGTGCTTCCATGATATCACCTTCAAATACAGACTGGATATTTGCCTACACAGGCGATGCCACACAACATCACCTCGGCTGGGTATTCTTCAGGAACAGCCCGTGGACCTTCCCTATCGGTCTCACTGACGGACTTACCTGCAACGGCGCAGTTTCGTGTATGTACTCGGATTCTATCCCGCTTTTCGGATTGATATTCAAGATACTCGGCCCCATTCTCCCCGAGACATTCCAGTTTCTCGGTCTGTGGGGAATGATATGCTTCGCTCTCAACGGCGGCTTCGGAGCTGTTCTGCTCTACCGTATAAAACTCGATATATTATTCTCGTCAGTCGGATCTCTGTTCTATGCAGCCTTTCCGGCGGCAATAAAGCGCATCACCCACCACAATACTCTCGGCGCAATATGGCTTTTCATCATCGCTATGATACTCTGTCTCGACTATAAGAAAGAGTACAAGCACAAGTTCACTCCCATGATACTATGGGCAGTTGACTGTATGCTCGCCGTTCTGATACACAGCTATTTCGTTCCCATGGTGTTCATGGTAATGGCGGGATACGTGATACTCGTTGTATTCAGAAGTAAAAATCTCAAAAAAGCAGTTGCCGTGTTCGGCACTTCAGTCGCTTCGACTCTGCTGACCTTGTTTGTCATAGGAGCCTTCTACGGACAGGGCAGCTATATTGACGGCGGATTCGGCGGATACTCTTCAAATCTCAATACATTTTTCAACCCGCAAGGAGTTTCAAAGTTCCTTCGCCCGCTCAACAGCCTCGATGGACAGGGAGAAGGATTCGGATATCTCGGTCTCGGCATGATAGTGTGTGTTATCATCTCATTGATAATCTTTTTAAGTATCCTGGAAAAGAAGGAAGGCAGCTTAATAAAGGCTGCATTAGGCCTGTTTAAAAAGTACAAAGTCGAGTTCTGGGCAATTACAGTTGTATTTATGTTCAGCTTCTGCTGGGCTGTCAGCAACAGAATATCCCTCAACGGAAGACTTCTCCTCGAGATACCTCTCCCGCGTCTTGCAAGAGGAGCTCTCAGTATATTCCGTTGTTCGGGACGTTTTATATGGGTTTCCGGTGTTATCGTCATGACATCCGCTATGGCAGTCATTTCAAAGATCCCAAGAAAATCAGCATTAGCCGCAATTGGTCTGTGCTTCCTTATTCAGGGCTTGGATATCCGTGACTGGTGCAGGGGTCTCCATAAACAGTACTCTACTCCTCCCGCTTATGAATACGCTCTTAAAGACGAGAAGTGGGAAGAACTGACAGAGAATACAAAAGAAATAATCTTTCTGCCTATGAAGGACGCTTACGGTCTGTATATGCAGATGTACTTCGATTTTGCACAGATGGCAGCTAAAAAGGACATGAGCCTGAGCAGCTTCTACCTTGCACGTATGGACCTCGAATCTGTCAGAAACTACGCTCAGGAGCAGTATGATATGCTTAAAGCAGGAAACGGCAGGAGCGACGTTCTCTATGTATTTTTTGATAAAGAGGACGCTGTTGAGGAGACAGATAAAACAAAGGTTTATGAGATCGACGGCTACACTGTCGCTAAAGTTAAATAAAAATAATATTAACATTTGCTATTGACATATCTGTTATAAAGTGTTATAATTTATAAATGTAATGTATATTCGGCACTACTGTCTAACGGAACTGATGGGCTGCTCGATTTACAATAATAAATCGAAAGAGGTGACAATCGTGAAAGAGGGAATCCATCCTGAGTTCAAAAAGACCACAATTACTTGCCACTGCGGTAATGTGATCGAGACTATGTCTACAAAGGAAAACATCAAGGTTGAAATCTGCTCAAAGTGCCATCCGTTCTATACTGGTAAGCAGAAGCTTGTTGATACAGGCGGACGTGTTGACAGATTCAAGAAGCGTTTCAATATGGACAAGTAAGTCACAAGCCCCGTCATTGACGGGGCTTTTCGTCAATAAGGTTAATTTATTATGAACTATTTCACTATTTCCGCAGGTGCAAAGGCTTCTTTTATAGAAAAACGCTCCGAATTCATCGGTTATATCGCCCCTGTCAGAACTAATGACGAGGCTGTAGCCTTTATAAATTCAATAAAGGCAGAGCATCGAAAGGCTAAGCACAACGTTTACGCATACATACTCCGTGATGATAATATTTCCCGATATTCCGATGACGGCGAACCTCAGGGCACAGCAGGTGTACCGGTGCTCGATGTACTGCAAAAGCGCGGTCTCACTGATATATGCGTTGTGGTAACACGCTATTTCGGTGGTATACTCCTTGGCGGCGGTGGTCTAGTAAGAGCTTATTCCCATGCTGCTTCCCTTGCCTGTGATGCAGCCCATATCATGGATATGTGTATGTGCCACAGACTGAAAATAACCGCTGATTATGGTATGTACGGCAAGATATCATATCTTCTGCCCAATTATGAGACAATCACTGTAAATTCTGATTTTGGAAGCGATGTGACTCTTGAGATACTGGTACTCTCGGAAAAGCTCGATGCTCTGAAAAAAGACCTTACAGAGGTCACCAACGGCTCCGTTGAAATCGAGGACTGCGAGGAGCTTTTTGAAGATTTTTCGTCTGTGCGAAAAAATCCGTAAAAAAATAAAGGGTTTTTTGTTTCAAAATAGTATAAGTATATAGAAGCGAAAATATAAAGTAGATTTGTGCTGTGCGCAGCTTTATACTGTGCGCATTTTTTTGGCTGTATACAGCCTTTACTATTCCATTACGTCAGGGGGAAGATATACATGACAGTACGCGAACAGATCGAGATCAGCGAGGCAGGCATACTCAGCAAATACGCCTGTGCAAGCATAGATGAGGTCGGCACAAAGCGTGACCGCTATGAGGACAAATGCCCATACCGCACCGAATTCCAGCGTGATCGTGACCGCATACTCCACTGTAACGCCTTCCGCCGCTTAAAACGTAAAACTCAGGTATTCCTGTCACCTGTTGGTGATCACTACAGGACACGCCTGACACATACTCTTGAGGTATCACAGATAGCAAGAACTATTTCCCGCGGCATGAGGCTGAACGAGGATCTCACCGAGGCTATCGCACTCGGTCACGACTTAGGACACTCCCCCTTTGGTCACTGCGGCGAAAAAACTTTAAACGAGATATGTCCTCATGGCTTCAAGCATTACGAGCAAAGCGTAAGGGTTGTTGAAGTTCTCGAAAAGAAGGGCAAAGGTCTCAACCTCACCCACGCAGTAAGAAATGGCATACTCTGCCATACCAATATGGTGGCAGATACAAAAGAGGGCAATATAGTCCGACTTGCCGATACTATCGCTTACATAAACCACGATATCGAAGACTCTATCCGCGCAGGCATACTTGATCACAACGATCTGCCGCGGGATTGTGTAAGAACTCTCGGCAGAACAAAAACTCAGCGTATAACCACTCTTATCGCTTCGGTGATCGAACACGGAGCTGTCGATATCGATTTTGCTCCAGATATACGCAAGGCTCACGATGAGCTGAAAAAATTCATGTTTGAAAAGGTGTACACCAATCCTGCCGCAAAGCAGGAGGAAAGCAAGGCTGTACTCCTTGTGCAGAAGCTTTATTCCTACTTCATCGAGCACAGCAATAAGCTGCCGGATGAGTATAAAAATATTATGAAAAACTACGATGCAGACCGTGCTGTATGCGATTACATTTCAGGTATGAGCGATGAATATGCCGTCGATCTCTATACCGAGCTGTTTGTACCGAAATTCTGGAAGTGAGGTAGAAAATGCCTGTAAACGATGAATTTCTCTATAATCTGCGAAATGCAAATCCAATAGAAACAGTTATGGGCAGCTACGTAAATCTCATAAGACGCGGACGCAATTACGTCTGCTCCTGTCCCTTCCATTCGGAAAAGACTCCCTCATGCACTGTTTTTACAGATACCCAAAACTTTTACTGCTTCGGCTGCGGTGCAGGCGGTGATGTCATAACATTTACCATGAAGATGGAAAATCTCACATTTTCCGAGGCTGTAAAGCTCCTTGCTCAGCGCTGCGGAATGGAGGTCCCCTCATTCGGCGGTAATAAGGACAGCAGCTATGCTAAGCGCAAGACACGTATATACGAGATGAACCGTATTGCAGCCAATTACTTCTATACCAACCTTATCAAAGGACCGGACAAGACAGGTCTGCAATATTTCGCAAACCGCAAGCTCACCCCGCAGACCATAAAAAAATACGGTCTCGGCTATGCCTCCGATTCATGGAACGCTCTTACCGATGTACTCAGGTCTAAGGGCTACACAGATGAGGAAATGGCTGATGCGTGGCTTGCAGGCATGAAAAACGGCCGTACCTTCGATATGTTCCGTAAAAGAGTCATGTTCCCTATTGTTGATCTGCGCGGAAACATCATAGGCTTCGGCGGACGAGTCCTTGACGACTCACAGCCAAAATACCTTAACACGGGAAAAACTCCCGTATTTGACAAAGGCTCCAACCTGTTCTCCATGAACTTTGCAAAGAATTCAAACGCCAAACGTCTGATACTATGCGAGGGATATATGGACGTTATTGCCGTAAATCAGGCAGGCTTCGAGAACGTGGTCGCCACCCTCGGAACTGCCATTACTCCCGACCAGGCACGGCTCATAAGCCATTATGCCGAGGAGGTAATAGTTGCATACGACAGTGACGGCGCAGGTCAGAAGGCTACTCAGAAGGCTATCAATCATTTCGCGGACGTTGGTCTGCGGACTAAGATATTACACATGGAGGGCGCAAAGGACCCCGATGAATTCATCAAGAAATTCGGTCGTGACCGCTTCAGGATGCTGCTTGACGGCTCTAACGATGCTAATGACTTCATGCTGGACAAGTGTGAGGAAGGACTTGATCTCACCACAGAGATCGGTCGCGTTGAGCTGCTCAAGCGTACCGCAAGAGTGCTTGCAGGTATAGAATCTCCTTTAGAGCGAGAGGTTTACATATCTCGCACGTCTAGGAAGTGTGACATACCTGTGCAGGTGCTGAAAACTCATATCGACTCCATGCTGCAAAAGAACAGCCGAAACGCCAAAAAGACTGAATGGCGTAATATAAAGGCTAAGACATCATACATACGTGACGATATCAACCCCGATGCGGTCTCCAACAAAAAGGAAGCCCGCGCCGAGGAGACTATAATCAGCTACCTGCTCAACCGTCCTCAGGAATATGAGGATATTGAGAAGCTTGCTCCGCCGCAGTCATTTGTAACAGCCTTCAACAAGAAGGTATATACAGCACTGCTGGACAGGCTCAAAAATTCCGATAAATTTTCGATCTCGCTTCTGTCAGATGAATTTTCAACGGACGAAATGGGAAGAATAAGCGGAATAGCAGCAAAAAAACGCAATGTTGACATTACCCGTGACGTTGTGGCAGACTGCGCTCAGGTGCTGAAAAACACAAGACCCGCTGCAAACGGAGATCTCAGCAATGATGAATTGCTGGAGCTCTTCCGTTCAAAGAATAAATAGGAGGATATAAAATTATGGAAAAGAAAAATACCATCGAAGCCTTGATGGAACAGGGCAAGACCAACGGCAAGCTCACTACCAAGGAGATAACTGATGCTCTGGAGGAGCTTGATTTTGACGTTGATCAGATCAATACCTTCTATGACAATTGTGAAAATCTCAATATCGAGATCGTTGAGGATATGAACCTTGACGCTGACCTGAAGATCGGTCTCGACTCAAATATGACAGATGACCTTGAAATGGCTCTTTCTACTGAGGGTATCGCCATTGACGACCCAGTTAAGATCTATCTCAAGGAAATAGGACGAGTTCCCCTTCTTACTACTGAGGAGGAAATAGAACTTGCACAGAGAATGGCAAAAGGCGATCCCTATGCTAAGAAGAGACTTTCCGAAGCTAACCTTCGTCTTGTTGTTTCTATCGCCAAGAAGTACGTAGGCAGAGGTATGCAGTTCCTTGACCTCATTCAGGAGGGAAATCTTGGTCTTATAAAGGCTGTTGAAAAGTTTGACTACACAAAGGGCTTCAAGTTCTCCACATACGCTACATGGTGGATACGTCAGGCTATCACTCGTGCTATCGCAGATCAGGCAAGAACTATCCGTATACCTGTTCACATGGTGGAAACTATCACCAAGGTAAAGAAGGTATCGAGCCAGCTCCTCCACGAGAATGGTCACGACCCAAGCCCCGAGGAGATTGCAGACAAGCTCAATATGCCTGTAGATAAGGTACGCGAGATCATGCGTGTTGCTCAGGATCCTGTATCCCTCGAAACTCCTATCGGCGAGGAGGAGGACAGCCACCTCGGTGACTTTATCCCTGATGATGATGCTCCTGCACCTGCTGAAGCAGCTTCACATACTCTCCTTAAAGAGCAGCTCAACGAGGTTCTTTCCACACTTACAGACCGTGAGGCAAAGGTATTAAAGCTCCGTTTCGGTCTTGAGGACGGCAAATCACGTACTCTTGAGGAGGTAGGTCAGCGTTTTGACGTTACCCGTGAGCGTATACGCCAGATCGAAGCTAAAGCACTCAGAAAGCTCCGTCACCCGAGCAGAAGCAAGAAGGTCAAGGATTTCCTTGACTGATACCTACATAGTTATTTCCCAAGCCGCCATTTCTGGCGGCTTTTTGATTCCTTATCCCAATTCACCAATGGCTGACGGCTTGTAAATTCAGAAAATTTACATTATTGTTTTCGCCGTGAGTATTGCTATTTACAAATAAATGTGATATAATGAAATAGTATAAATTGTACGTAATCACGGTCACCTGCTGACCGTAAAATGCAGGTGCCAACATGAGGCGCAATAGGCTATTCTGCGCCCGTCATGCGGTATACGGAGTAACTATGGGTATTTTTGATTTTACTAAAACTCCTCCCGCGCTGAGCCGTGACTGGAAGGTATTCCAGCAATTTGTTGGCAATATAGGTGCTTTCACTTATATCGCCAAGGAAAAAGCTGCATACCTCGATTCGGCTGCCTGTCATATGCTTGGCTGCCCGAGTGAGAAGATCAATGAGTTTGAATTCTTCAATCTCCTTGAAATGATCTCAAAAAATCCTGTTGAAGGACAGAAACATATCTATAAATACACCGACGGAAATGTGACTCGATACATAAAAATGAATATCTACGAAAGCAGTGACGAGTGGCTGGGCTTCGTTCAGGACTTTACCCGTCAGATATCGGAATATAACGACAGACAGGCTTTCGTGGAGTATGACCCGATAACCCGTCTACCTTCCTATCCTTCTTTTTCACAGAAGATAAAGAAGATACTTCCCGATGTTCAGCACGCCTGCCTTGCTACTATCTATATCAACGGCATAGACAAGCTGGGCTCGTATCTTACTGTTGACAATACCAACAGCTGTATAACCTCTGTTGCCGAGGCTCTCAAAAGCTTTGCAAGCGATACGCTTATAATCGGCTCAAAGTCCAACTATGAGATATGCGTATTCTTCCGCGAATGCGACAAGATGAGCATTTATAATATCCTCAACAGCATGGACGAGGCTGTGCAGAACTGTGTACTTACCGATGATTTCGGCGAGATAATAGATATTTCCGACAAGAGCCATATCAGCCTTTCTATCGGCTGTGCTTCATATCCCGAGGAAGCCTCCGACTTCAATATGCTGGTGAACTACTCGGAGTTCGCACTCTTTGAGGCAAGAACAGACAAGAGAGCCGTTATAAACTGGTTCTCTGAAGAGAATTATGTCCGCGAAAAGGATTCATACCGAAATGCGCAGACATATTCGCGTATAGTACAGGAAAATCTCCTTACCTACTACCTGCAGCCTATCGTTGAGACTCAGACAGGAGAGATAGTTGCCTATGAGGCTCTTATGCGTACTATAGGAGATATAAAAATGGCTCCTAAGCAGATACTGAAAATTGGCGAGGCTCAGAATAATCTTTACGCTATCGAAAAGCTCACATTCTTCAACACAATGAAGCTCCTCAGCGACAATCAGCAGATATTTGAAAAGCGCAAGCTGTTTATCAACTGCCTGCCAAATCATCTGCTCACAGACGAGGACTTCAACGAGCTTTATCTTACCTACGGCGAGCTCCTTGAAAAGACAGTTATCGAAATAGTAGAGGAGTCTGCTGCTACTGCAAAGGGCATAGAAACTCTGAAAAAACGCTGCGGATTTGCTCACGCTATGCTTGCCATAGACGACTATGGCACAGGATATTCCAATTCCTCAAATCTGCTGCATTATTCCCCTGACTATATAAAGATCGACCGCTCGCTCATAAGCGATATCCACAATGATCTAAAAAAACAGCAGCTCGTTACCTCGGTCATTGAATTCTGTCACGACAATCAGCTCAAATCACTTGCAGAGGGCGTTGAGACCGTTCAGGAACTGAAAACAGTCATCCGTCTCGGTGTTGATCTGGTACAGGGCTATTACACTTCAAAACCGAAGCCTCTCTTCCTTAACAGTATATCTTCTGATATCAAGGACGAGATAATCAAGACAAATCTTGAGACCCGTCCCGACGGTGTAAAGAAGATCTACGCAGCTCAGAATGATACTGAAATAGACCTTCTTAAACTGGCTCTGGAGAAATATACGGATATACACGTCTATCAGAGCAAGCTTACTATTGTCGGTGATCCCGACAAGCCTGTGAAGATGAACATATCCGTTATGGACAATCACAGCTGCGAGCTTACACTGAAAAACGTAAATATGATAAGCGGCAACAGCAAGCCTACCATAACTGTGGGAGAGTACGCAAGACTTGTACTCAATGTCGTTAAGAACAACAAGCTCAGCTACTCGGGTATTTATGTGCCTATGGGTTCACAGTTCGAGCTTGGCGGCAAGGGCAATCTTTCTATCGACTGCTATGCTTCTGAAGGTATCGGTATCGGAAACGATTATGACCACGGCTACGGCGATATCACCATCGACTTCGGCGGTACTCTCGAGATCATCTCAAACAGTGTCGAGTCTCTGTGTATCGGCGGCGGCTATAACGATGACGACTCCGATATAAAGCTTGTTTCAGGCAAGATAAAGCTATTTATGTATTCGCATAACGGTCTCGGCATAGGAAGCTTCAACGGCGATGCAAATATCGAGATCGGCGAAAACTGCACTCTCGATATGAATATGTCGGGTATTAAGATCGCAGGAATCGGAAGCTGTAAGGGTATCGCAACTATCAGCACATCTGCCGAAATAAATATGTCCTGTACAGGTGCTCAGGCTGTAGGTATAGGCGTTCTTGAAGACGGAGAGGGCAGCATCTACATCAAGCAGGGCAAGATAAATATGAAAATGCGCTCGGGCAAGAACTCGTGTATCGGTGCTATCAAGGGAAGTGTCAACACCAAGATAAAGAATGCCGATATCACTATAGACTCTGAGGGCGATGAGGTAACAGGTATCGGAGATGCTCTCGGTACAGGAAATGTTACTATCATAGATTCAAAGGTATCAATGATCGTCAATGCAGGAAATCCTAAGGATATAGGTACTGAAAACGGCGATGTACAGATACAGAATTCAAATGTAAGCTCGCTTGTAAACAACAAGCGCACAACTTACGCAAACAATTAAGTTTTTTCTGTTCCCCGCCTTTATCGGCGGGGAAACATATGATAAGAAAGGTAAGAAATAAATATGAAACTTGGTATGGTTGGTCTGCCCAATGTAGGCAAAAGCACACTTTTCAACGCACTGACAAATGCAGGTGCTGAGTCAGCAAACTACCCGTTCTGCACTATCGAAAAGAACGTAGGCATAGTATCAGTTCCCGATGAGAGACTGGACAAGCTTGCTGAGATGTATGAGCCTGATAAGTTCACTCCTGCTACTCTTGAATTCGTTGATATCGCAGGTCTCGTTAAGGGAGCTTCAAAGGGCGAGGGTCTCGGCAACAAGTTCCTTGCTGATATCCGTGAGGTAGACGCTATCGTTCACGTTGTAAGATGCTTTGAGGACCCAAATATCATTCACGTAGACGGAAGTATAAACCCACTCCGTGATATCGAAACTATAAACTTAGAGCTTATATTCTCGGATATCGAAATGGTTGAAAGACGTATCGACCGCGCTAAGAAGGCTGCAAAGGGCGACAAGAAGTACCTTGCAGAGGCTGAGTTCCTCGAAAGATTAAAGGCTCACCTTGAAAACGGAAAGTCCGCAAGAGGCTTCGATTTCACAGATGAAGAGCGCGAAATAATCAAGTCAACTCCCCTGCTTTCCGCTAAGCCTGTTATATATGCTGCTAATCTCAGCGAGGAGGACTTCACAAACAATATTGAAACAAACGAGAATTACAAGGCTGTATGCGCTCTCGCAGCTGAGGAGCACTCCGCTGTACTTCCTATCTGCGCTCAGATAGAGGCTGAGATATCAGACATGGGCGATGAAGACAAGGCTATGTTCCTCAGTGAGCTTGGCCTTGAGGTATCGGGCCTTAACCGTATCATCAAGGAAGGCTATTCTCTCCTCGGTCTTATCTCCTATCTCACCGCAGGCAAACAGGAGGTACGTGCATGGACTATCACAAAGGGAACTAAAGCTCCTCAGGCAGCAGGTAAGATACATACAGACTTTGAGAAGGGCTTTATCCGTGCAGAGGTAATCTCCTACGATGACCTTATGGCTTGCGGAAGTATGGCTGCGGCTAAGGAAAAGGGTCTTGTACGCCTTGAAGGCAAGGAATATGTTATGCAGGACGGAGATATCGTTCTGTTCCGTTTCAATGTATAATGAAAGAACGCATTGAACGCATAAAAGCTATACAAGATAACTGGATGCAATCCGAACTTGCTTCTCCGGCGACTGTTTCTCAGATAGAGACTTTTGAGAAAACTGCCAATGTAATTATTCCCGATTCTTACAAAGATTTTCTGAAGTTATCAAACGGTGCTGAGTTATTCGGCGGAGACTGCCAATTGTACAGTGTTAATGTAAATGACGAGTTCAGGATAAACTATGACTGTTCAGATGGCAATGTTCCTGAGGAATTGCTTATCCTCGGCTTTTATAATTCAAAACATATATGCTTTGATAAAAGATATGATTCCTTTATTTTCTATGAATATGAAGATTATGATGATATAAATGAAGAATGTCTTATGTTTTCAGACTTCTACGAAGTATTAGATTATATTATTGATATTGCGGAAAACTGAATAAAAATTATTTATCACGGGCGGATAATATCCGCCCCTACTAACGGAACGCCGTGGACGGCATTACCTACAAATATAAAATGGAGGTCTTTCAATGAGCTTTTCTCCTAAAGAGATACTGAAATTCGTTGAAGAGAACGACGTAAAATTTATAAGACTTACTTTCTGCGATATGTTCGGCAATCTCAAAAATGTGGCTATAATGCCCAATGAACTGCCGAGAGCATTTGAATACGGCATCCCATTCGATGCTTCATGTATCGCCGAGGGCTGCTCTGATCTGCTTCTTGTGCCCGATATATCCACCCTTTCCGTTCTCCCGTGGAGACCTAAGTCGGGACGAGTTGTACGTTTCTTCTGTGCTCTCAAAAATATGGACGGAAGTGACTATGTCGGCGATATGCGCAGCGAGCTTACCAACTATATAAATCAGCTCCGTCTGGACGGTTATTCCTGTGAAATGGGCACAAAATGTGAATTTTACCTCTTTGAGCTTGACGAGCGCGGTGAGCCTACTAAGATCCCCCATGACAAAGGCGGCTATCTGGACGTTGCTCCACTTGATAAGTGTGAAAATGCAAGGCGTGAGATATGTCTCTCTCTCGAGGAAATGGGTATGAGTCCTAAAAGCTCATGTCATAAGCACGGTCCTGCACAGAATGAGATCGAGTTCCGTGAAAGTGAGCCTATTACTGCTGCCGATAATATGGTACACTACAAGACTGTAGTTAAGTCCATTGCAGCGCAGAACGGTCTTTTTGCCTCGTTCATGC
>Ga0310786_10009096_pt1 | contig 12669 bp, 12 predicted proteins | sample AusTroGonzalo_MG_FD_203881 | JGI IMG/M metagenome (GOLD analysis project Ga0310786, IMG submission 203881) | Bovine rumen microbial communities from tropical cattle in Woodstock, Queensland, Australia - Gonzalo_03 (v2) (version 2) | ecosystem: Host-associated > Mammals > Digestive system >...
ATAACGCAACCTACAGACAGTTTATTGTGCGAATTGCAGATAGGGCAACATACGCTCGAGGGTACTGTCGGCCATGGAGGGAACCGCCCGCAGGTCGTCGGGCGAATGGAAGCGCACCCCACGGTCACGAAGACGCACGATGTCTCGCGCCTGATAGTACTCTATATAGGGGTGACGCAGCAATTGCTTAAGTTCGATGGTATTGACATCCAACCGACGGATACTGTCCTTTGTAAGGACGAGGTGGGGTTGGATATGGGCAAGGAGTTCCTCGGAGAAACCGTATACTTCCAGCAGCTGACGCGTGTCCACATAGCCACCCAACCGATTGCGATAGGCCACTATACGGCGTGCATACGTCGGCCCTATGCCATGCAACAGCATCAGCGTCGTGGTATCGGCCGTATTGAGGTCGACCACCAAAGGCTGTCTCCTGACGGGCGGAGGTGCTGTGGCCTGTCGTATCGAGTCCTTGCCTGGTGACATCCAACGAGGATGGTACGCATTATCTGCATGATAATGAGCATATTTTCTCTTTGAGCGGTAAACAGAATCCTCTTTGCTATCCAAAATTGCACGCGCAACGGTGTCGGAAGTCTCTTTTCCCCACCTGTCGACCTCCTTTTTCGGAGAAAAAATAGCGACCCCTGCAATCAGTAGTAACACCACTGATATCCAAGCAATACCAGTAAGCTGAGAGCGTAGGGGAAACCACTTTTTATCCTTCATCGAGAAGAAAAATTTTGCCGTATCAAAAAAAAGTAGTACTTTTGCACCCGATTTCGACAGAATTGAAGTCGCGACAACGGTCTGTTAGCTCAGTTGGTTCAGAGCGCTTCCTTCACACGGAAGAGGTCGAGAGTTCGAATCTCCCACAGACCACACAGAAGCCCCTTTCAGAGGGGCTTTTTCTTTGTCATTTCCAGTACTCCTGAATGTTCTTCATATTGGCGGCCGCATTCGCACACCAGGCTTTCGGCCAGACGTTTGCCACACTCGCAGACCCACCCGATGCGGCGTGCCGGGACACCGGCCATCAGGGCAAAGTCGGGCACATCTTTTGCCACTACCGCGCCAGCCGCCACCAAGGCGCTGCGGCCCACCGTATGGCCGCAAACCACGGTGCTGTTGGCTCCCAGGGAAGCCCCTTCCTTCACCAACGTGCGGGCATAGACCCCATGCACGGGGAAATGGGCCCGCGGGGTAGTCACATTCGTAAACACACACGAAGGTCCACAGAAGACATTATCCTCTATTTCCACCCCTTCGTATACCGATACATTGTTTTGGATACGCACGCCATTGCCGATACGCACATTGTTGCCAACGTTCACATTCTGCCCCAGCGAGCAGTTGTCCCCTATGTGGGCACCGCGCTGCACATGGCAGAAATGCCAGATTTTGGTACCGGTGCCGATGCTTACACCTTCATCGACATAGGATGATTCGTGTACGAAATAGTTTTTTTCTTCCATGGTTGTTCTTTTTTAACAAAAAAGTGTTCCGAACCTTCGGAACACCCTTGCCTGGTGATCTGTACAAGATTTGAACTTGTGACCTCTTGCCTGTCAAGCAAGCGCTCTAAACCAACTGAGCTAACAGATCATTTCTCGCGATTTGCGGGTGCAAAAGTACGAACTTTTTTCAAACCGGCAAAAAAATATTGAAAAAAATTGTATCTTTGCATCTTCGAAACAGGCAGAATATAAACGTATCATATTCTTTGTCAATAAGAAGCAACATCATTCCACCAACCGAAGAATTTGATGTTTCCTGCATGCCGACCACAACAAAAAACGGGAGTTCTCCCCTAGAAAAAAGCAAAATTATGGCAGACAACTACCTTGAGAAACGCTACGAAGAAACCTTAGGCGCCAACCGCCCGAAAGTGAAGCGGATAGGTCATACCATGGACGAACTGCTCCTGAAGAACCGCAGCCATCGTGGATTCAACAAGAGCTATGTGGTTCGCCGAGCCGAACTGGAGCGCATCGCCGGGGTGTGCTCACGCATTCCCTCGGGCTGCAACCAGCAAGTGCTACGGTTCTTCCTTGTCACCAAGGAGAGTGGTGCCGAACGGGTACTGCCACTCATCCGCCTCGGTGCCGCGCTTCCCGAGCTCCATCTGCCCCTTCCCGGCACTGAACCCGAAGCTTTTATCATTTGCTGCTCCACCGCCCCCGAAACCAAACTGGTAGATATCGACCTCGGAATCGCATTGCAAAGCATGGCGCTCAAAGCCACCGAGATGGGGCTCAACTGTCTCATCATAGGGGCGTTCAACCGAGAAAAGCTGCGCGAAGCCTTCCAGCTGCCGCTGGAGCCATTGGCCATCCTGGCCGTCGGCAAAGGCACCGACCGCATCGAGCTGGTCCCTGTACATGCCGATGACAAGCGAGCCTATTACAGGGAGAACGGAGTGCACTATGTCCCCAAGGTACGCGCCGACGAGCTTATCCTGAATCATGCGTAAGGCGCCGCTGGTGCCCTTGGCACTGTTGATAATCGTCGTACTGGCTATCGGCAAACCCCTGTATGACAAGGCTGACCAAACCCGATGGGAGCGGCAGTGTCCCCAGAAGGCCTACCTCAGCCTGCGCCTGACAGAGACCCCATGTCCCCGTACAAAAAGCTTACGTGCCACCGCAGAGGTGATCGCCGTCGACGGACATCCCTGCCACGGCGACATCACAGTCTACCTGCGCCGCGACTCCACCGCAGCCACCCTGCGTTATGGCGACAGGTTGCTGCTACATGGATTCCCAGACAGTGCAAAGCGTACTGTCTACAGCACCTCAGACCACTATATCGTCACCTCGCACGACACCCAATCGCTGCGTAGCCGTATCGAAACCTTACGTATGCACTTGCTGCATCGCATGCAGGCCGGACCACTCGAGCCGAGGTATGCCGGTGTGGCCGAGGCGATGACTCTCGGCTGGCGAGGCGACCTCGACCCCTCACTGCAATCGGCCTATCGCGACAGCGGCATCATACACCTGCTTTGCGTCAGCGGACTGCACGTAGGACTGCTGGCTGCAATCGTCGGCAGTCTGCTGCTGGCATTGGGGAAAGAGCGAAAAGGGAGAATTGCACGGGGATGTGTGCAGCTAACCGCCATCTGGTGCCTTGCCCTACTGACCGGCTTCGCCCCCGCCACCCTACGCGCCGCACTGATGTTCAGCATGTTTATCATCTCCAGCATGTTGGCTCGGCGCACCGACAGTCTCAACCTGCTGGCTGCCGCAGCCATCATCATGCTCACCGCCAAACCTTCGCTATTGTTCGACACGGGCTGGCAACTTTCGTTCAGTGCCGTGACCGCCATCCTGCTGGCGCGCCCGGTCATTCGTTGTTTCCATAGCCGTCTCTTGCAGGGTGCGGCAGTGAGCACCGCCGCCACACTGGGCACACTGCCCGTGGTCGTGGCCACTTTCCACCGCATCCCCCTGTATTTCATTATTGCCAACGTTGTGATTGTACCCCTGTCCAGCCTGCTGCTTCTGTGCTCCCTGTGCTATCTCGCCCTGCCATCATACGTCTTTGCCTGTCCGCTGAGACTGCTGCTACAAGTAACCGACACGGTGACCGCATGGGTCTCCTCGCTGCCTCATGCCGTAGTTGAAGGAATCCACTTGCCACCGATAGGGCTTCTCCTTCTTTCCCTAGCCGTCCTGTCGATACTGCTTTCCGCCTCCTGGATTACAAAAAAACAGGAAAAGGCGCGCCTCCCAAAATAAAACACAGTCTTTTCTGTTATTGTCCACGTGGAAAACACCGCCCAATACTTTGCCCGTCTGCGCGAACTTGTCGACATGGAACTTGCCGAGGAGCAGCAAGCCTACCGTCGCTCGCTGGAAGAGAAAGGAGCTTCGCTGACCGGTATCATCCACGAGCCCGCCTGCCGCTACCCTGTAAGGATAGGAGACAGTTCCTACAACGCCCTAGGCCAACTCACGGTCGAGATACGTTATGACACCGACGAAGACGAGGTGGAACTGGACTTCGAGCCCGGCAAACCGGCCACTCTTTTCTATCTGACTGACAGCGGTGCCAAAGAACTGCCCCATCAGTGTTATGTCGAGCAGGTCGTCGACAGCATGTTGGTGCTCAGCATCCCCGGGAAAGCCGTCCTGCAAAGTATCCGCGCTATCGCGGCCCAGCACCTGCTAGGTGTTCAGTTGGGCATCGACAACACCTCGTTCCGCGTCATGGCCGAAGCCCTGACCGAAGCCGCCCGCAAAGAAGACGAGCGGTTTGTCCGCCTGCGCGAGGTGCTTCTCGGCCAGAGGAAGCCCTCGTCCAGACAACTGCCGCAACTGTCCTTCCCTTGGCTCAACCGCAGCCAGCAGGATGCCATACAGAAAGTGATAGAATCGCAAGAGGTCAGCATCATCCACGGTCCCCCGGGGACAGGAAAGACCACCACACTCGTGGAAGCCGTCATAGAGACCCTGCAACGGGAAACGCAAGTCCTTGTCTGTGCGCCCAGCAACACTGCCGTCGACTGGATTAGCGAGCAGTTGATGCGTCGCGGCATCCATGTGCTTCGCGTTGGCAACCCCATGCGAATGAGCGACGAGATGCTCGACTGCAGTTATGAACGGCGCTACGCCGCTCACCCTGACTATCATGAGTTGTGGAATATCCGCAAGTCCCTACGCGAAGGCGCCAAAGGCGAGCAAGCACACCGCCTGCGTAATCGCGAGACCGAGCTGGAAATCAAAATCAATGCCGACCTTTTCGAACAGGCCCGTGTGGTGAGTTGCACATTGATTGGCAGCGCCTACCGCATCATGGAACGGCGCCGTTTCAGCACCCTTTTCATCGATGAAGCCGCCCAGGCGTTGGAACCTGCCTGTTGGGCTGCCATCCTCAAGGCCGACCGCGTCGTTATGGGAGGCGATCACCAGCAGCTGCCACCCACAGTGAAAAGCCTTGCCGCCGCCAAGGGAGGCCTTGCCGACACATTGATGCAGAAAGTGGTGGCATTATGGCCGCAAGCTGTCAGCCTGCTGACAGTACAATACCGCATGAACGAGGAAATCATGACCTTCCCGTCCCGTTGGTTCTACGAAGGCCGACTGCAAGCGGCCCCCGAGGCCGCCGGCCGTCAAATCAGCCCGCTCGACACACCGCTTACCTGGTTGGACACTCCCGTGAACTCCGAAGATTCGGGACACACAGAATTCCGAACCCGGACCGGCAGTATCAGCAACGCCGACGAAGCACGGCTCGTCATCCACACCCTACGCGACTACATCGAGATGATATCGCCGCAAAAAATCGAGAACGAGCGCATCGACTTCGGCATCATCACCCCCTACCGAGGACAGGCGCGCCTGATCCGCCGCCTGCTCAAGATGCAACATTTCTTCCGTCGTTTGAAACGCCACATCACCGTCGGTACCGTCGACGGCTTCCAAGGCCAGGAACGCGACGTGATAGTCATTTCGCTGGTACGCGACAATGCCAACGGACACATCGGCTTCCTGCGCGACCTGCGCCGCATGAACGTCGCCATGACGCGTGCGCGTATGAAACTAATTATTGTGGGCAATTCACAGACCCTCAGCCGTCACCGGTTTTACCGGGAGCTGGTGGAGCATATCAAGAACCACGGTCTTTTTCTGGAGGCCTCGTTGTCCGAAAACCAAGTCTCCTGATTCACACCTCGATCTCGCCGCTGATGCGGTCGTCGCCCCAGACGGAATACATGTTGGAGCGGCCTTCGTGTAGAGTCATCTTGCCTTTGGCTTCGAGATGCAGCCGGTAGAAGACGCACTGTTCCATATAGGCCTTGCCGCAGACCACGTCGGTGGCGAAGGCTTCGCAGGTGGGGGCGCCACACACACCGCAGTCTATCTGCGGCAGGTGGGTCTTCATTTTCTCTATCTTCTCCATCTTTTCGAAGGCCTTCACGCGGTCCTCGTCAAGGACCAGCATCGAACGAGGCTGCACCTCGTCGACGAGCGAATGCTCGATAAGATAGTCTTTATACTTGTCCATCTCGCGGTCACGGGCCATCTCGCCGTTGCGCTCGCGCTCGGCGGCCTTGCGTGCACGGGAATACATGCGCTCGCCGCAAAGGAAACGGTTGTCGCAACTCAGCAACGCGCCGGCACACGACTGGTCGCAGGCCCTGAGCTCGAGGAATTCCACGCCCTCCACCTCGTCGTTCTCCAACTTGTCGAGAAAGTCCATCACATTCTCGATACCGTCGATAGCATAACTGCGCTTGGCTGTGCAGATACGTCGTTCGCCGTTGGTGAGGGTGCTGAGGATGGCGTCGGCCGAGAGGCGCTGGCGCGTGAGGGGCTTGTACTGATGGTTTTTGCCGTTTTCCTTCATCCGCTTGTAGACGCGGTTGAAAAGGAGGTTCATGTTGATGACGCCGTCGATGACCGATTTCTCCTCGCCTACCGGGGCTTTGACCGCCGACACCTTGGCCGCACAAGGGGTGACGTAGAAAAGGCCTATCTCCTCGCGGGGGACTCCCCTGCTCTGCAGTTCCTCAAGGGCATACATAGCACTGAGGTCGAGGGGGGCCTTGATAGGCACGATGTTCTCGGTCAACGAAGGATACTTAATCTGTATCAGCCGCACGATGGCGGGGCAGAACGAAGAGATGAAAGGCCGCACGTCGGGGTGCTCATGGGCATATTTTTCTTTGGCCTCCTTGTAAATCAAGGCCGCGCTCTCCACCTCCATCACGTGGGCGAACCCCAATTCGTATAGGGTGGCGTAGACTTGCGACACGCTGACCTCGTCGGGGAACTGTCCCATAAACACGGCCGGCAGCAACGCCACAGAATGGGGGTATTTGCGGAACATCTCAAAGTCGTCGTCCTTGATGCTGATGGACTGCGCGGGACAGACCTCGTAGCACTTGCCACAGTCGATGCAGCGGTGCTCCTGGATGGCGGCTTTGCCCCCGCTGATGCGGATAGCCTCGGTAGGGCATATCTTCATGCAGCGCGAACATCCGATGCAACGGTCGTCCTCAATCTGGAGAGCGTGATAAAAAGTCATTTTACTTAACTACTTAAATACTGTCTACTAAACTACTGGAAGTTCACTTCCATCTCGACGGTAGTGCCGACCCCCACCTCGCTGGTAACGTTCATCTTGTCGACATTCTTCTGCATATTGGGCAGACCCATACCGGCGCCAAAGCCCATATCGCGCACTTCGGGGCGCGCGGTGCTGTAGCCTTCCTGCATAGCCAGGGCGATGTCGGGGATACCGGGGCCCTTGTCGGCCACCACCATGCGTATCTTGTCGGCATCGATGTCGACCAACACCTTACCTCCGTAGGCATGGGCGATGGCGTTGACCTCGGCCTCATAAAGCGCCACAACGACACGCTTCACCACCTGGGGGTTCACGTTCAACTGCTTCAAAGTCTTTTTTACCGAACTCGAAGCCTTGCCGGCGTTCACGAAGTCGCCTTCCACTACTGTATATTCCTGATGCATAACAATCAATATAAGGGTTTCATTCCGGCCTCGTAAAGGATGCCGCAGGTTTTGAACATCGAGTACTGGGTGCAGATGAGCACCATGTCGTTCTCGTCGGCCAACTCGACCATATCCTCAGTGGGGCGCTTGCCACGCACAAAGATAACCACTTCGAGGTTGGCCATGTCGCAGGTACGGATGGTTTGCACATTGCACAGGCCAGTGACCAGCACAGGTGTATCCTTCAGTGTCAGCACGTCGCTCATCAAATCCGAGGCGAAGCACTGCTCCACCTCCATGTCCAGCTTGTCGGCGCCAAGACCCACCGTGGCCCCGAGCTTGTCTACTATTTGCTGTAAAGTCATCATAATTGGAGTGTTATGTTTAGCAAGATTTGAAAGTGCAAAGATACAACTTTTTTTTCAATGTAACAACTTTTTTTTATGCAAATCCAATGAATTCATTGAATTTAAACACCTTGCATCCAAAAGAAGCTGACACAAAAGTAAGAACCGACATACAAGCAAATCACACCGCCTGTTCAACTACTGTTCAACTACTGTTTAACTACTTTTCATCTTAAAATTTAAAAGAACGTTAGAAGAACGATGGTAGAACCGACGGCGTCAAGGCGGCGTGTGTCAGTAGTACAAAAGGGGGCACTGCCGGGGCCTGGACAATAAAAAGAGGATTGTGCCGTTATGATATGCATCATGAATCCGATACCCTTACTGAAAAAAGGCGACCGAGTGGCGCTGGCGGCACCGGCCCGGGCCGTGAGCCCCGACGAGATGGCGCCGGCCATCGGCATGCTGGAGTCGTGGGGGCTGCAAGTCATTGTCCCCGAAGGGCTCTACTCCCGCGAAGGACAGTTGGCCGGTGACGACAGCCACCGTGCGGCACTGCTGCAGCAGCTGCTTGACGACCCTGAGGTGAAAGCCATCTTCTGCTGCCGGGGAGGCTACGGTACAGTACGCATCATCGACCGACTGGATTTCAGCCGTTTCGCACAAAAGCCCAAGTGGATTATCGGTTACAGCGACGTCACCGTGCTCCACTGTCACCTGCACCGCATCCTGGGGCTGCCCACCCTGCACGCCACCATGCCTATCAACTTCCCGCCCGACGGCAGTGAAACCCTGGCTACCCTCAGCCTGCGCCGCACCCTGTTCGGCGAAGGAGCAACTGACTATCAGTGGGATGCACACCCACTCAACCGCCATGGGTGCGTCGAAGCCCCCGTTGTAGGCGGCAACCTGAGCATTCTCTACAGCTTGCTCGGCTCGGCATCGCAACCCGACACCCGCGGCAAGATACTTCTCATCGAAGACCTGGACGAATACCTCTACCACATCGACCGCATGATGCAGGCCCTGCGTCGCGCCGGCATGCTCGACGGATTGGCAGCACTGCTGGTCGGCGGGCTGACCGACATGCACGACAACACGGTGCCTTTCGGTCGCACAGCGGCGGAAATCGTGGCCGAGACGGTAGCAGGGAAAGACTACCCCGTCATCTTTGGCGCCCCGTTCGGACATCTGGGCGACAACAACTTAGCACTTCCCTTGGGAATAAAAATGCATCTCAACTCCTCCAATTCGGAAAAAAGTCGTATCTTTGCATCTTGAAATGCTGCTGATACACGTACCGCGACTGACTAACCGGCTGGGCTACACACTCAACGTGCTGCTCCGCCATGTGCTGCATGCCGATTTCAGCATCACCACCGACGAGACATACTTCCTCGGCCATACCGGTGCCAAGTTCAGCTACGGCCCACGACGCATCGGCGATAGTCTGCACATAAAAAGTTGTAAACTACTGTTCAGCACCTCCATCGAGGAGCAGAATCCCCGTCCCTTCCAACAAGACGGACAATGGATGCTCTTCCCTGTCTACGGCCAGGGGAACGACCTGCCGTTCGACCTGCTGGCAGCCACCTTCTACATGGTTTCTCGCTACGAGGAGTATCTGCCTCACCGCGAGGACATGCACGGACGTTTCGACACCCGCGAGCACCTGTCGGTGCAGCACGGCTTCGCCGACGAACCCGTGGTAGACCAGTGGGCCCTAATGCTCAAACAGATGCTTGAAGAGCGCTACCCCGACTGCAATCTGCCGCAACGCCGCTACCAGATGGTACAGACCGTCGACATCGACGCGGCTTGGAGTTACCTGCACAAAGGCCTCTTCCGCACCGTGGTGGGTGCGCTGCGCGACCTTCTGGTGCGGCGCAACACCGACGAGGTGCGCCGTCGCTTCAGGGTATTGCTCGGCCGTGAACCCGACCCCTTCGACACCTTCGACTACATCATCGGCCAACAGCAACGCGCCGCCGGTTCACACCTGCTGTTTTTCGTACTGATGGCCGACTATGACCAATACGACAAACCCGCCAACCATCTGAATCCTCACACCCGCGAGCTGGTGCAGCATCTGGGCGACCACGCCAAAGTGGGCATCCACCCGGGCTATAGTTCCGTAGAACACCCCCGCGACGTCGACACCGAGAGCAAGCGCCTTGAAGAAATCCTGCACCGCAAGATAGTCCGCGCACGCTATCACTTCCTGCGGCTCAAACTGCCCCACTCCTACCGCACCCTGCTGCGTGCCGGCCTGCGGCACGACTACACCATGGGCTTTGCCGACATCAGCGGCTTCCGTGCCGGCATCAGTTCACCCTTCCCGTTCTACGACCTCGAACGCGACTGCGAGACAGAACTTTCCGTGCACCCGTTCTGCGTGATGGACACCGCCCTGCTACGCCACCTCGGGCTCAGCCCGGACGAAGCCCTGCAACGCATCAAGACGTTGGTAGACAGCATCAGAAAGGTGGGCGGCACCTTCTGCTGCGTCGTCCACAACCAAAATCTCTCCATCCTTGACGAGCAACAAGGCTGGCGCAAGGTTTATGAAGAAATGCTCGACATAGCCAAACCCTGAGAACACCATGATAAACTACAAAGAAAAGTTGCAGCCTATCAAAGCCTTTGTGTTCGATTTCGACGGCGTGATGACCAACGGAGACGTCTGGGTCTATGCCGACCGCGAGACGGTACGCTGCGGCAACATCAAAGACGGTTTCGCCGTGCAATACGCAGTCAAGAAAGGATACACCGTGGCCGTTATCAGCGGCGCCACCTCGGCCAGCATAGACAACCGCATGGCCATGCTGGGTGTGAAGCAGTGTTATACCGGCTGCGGCGACAAGATTGTAACCTACGAACAATTTCTTACCGACAACCACCTGAGCGATAGCGAGGTACTCTGCATGGGCGACGACCTGCCCGACTATCCAATATTGCGACGAGCAGGCGTGTCGGCATGCCCCGCCGATGCAGCCGTGGAGATAAAAGAGGCCGTAGACTATATCTCGCCCTTCGAAGGCGGGAAAGGCTGCGTCCGCGACGTTATAGAGCAGGTACTCCGCCTGCACGGAAAATGGTTTCACCCAGACGCAGTAGTATGGTAAAAATTCGCACATCCAAATCTTCCAGGTTCACTGGATTTTCCAAACTTTCCTGTCTGTTGTTGCTCTGTCTGGCGGCGACAGGTGTTGCCGCACAAAACTACTCGACAGACGACACCACCTACGAGTACCCCAATTACGGCACCTACTACCATGACCGATTTGTAGGCCGTAAAACCGCCAACGGGGAAATCTTCGACCATAACAAGTTCACCGCTGCCCACTGGAAAATCAAGTTCGGCACCTATGTAATGGTCACCAATCAAAACTCAGGTTTACAGGTCATTGTACGCATCAATGACCGTTGTCCCAAGCATGGGGTCATCGACATGACCCGACGTGCCGCCGGCGCCATCGGTATCCGGGGTTGCCAACGTGTCACGGTGCGCATCCTGCCCGACAGCTATGCCGAACGCTGGGCGGCCCAGGAGCAGATGTTCGATTCGGTACCTCCCATCCGTACACCAGTCCAACCAGCCCAAAACACCAGCAGCAATACACCCAAAACCAACAAGATACCCGTCTACACCGCCGACACCGGCGCCGCTGCTGCTTACATCCTGCAACTCGGCACAGCCGCCACACACAGCGATGCCTACCGTATGGCCGAACAGCTGCCGCAGACCTACCGCGACAAGGTGCTCATTGAGCAATTATCCCCCCAGGACAGCATCACCCTCAACCTCAATCTGCGCCTCAACAAACAGCATGCCGAGACACTCAAGAACGCCCTTGTCGACTTGTTCCCTCAGGCCTCGATACGCCTGGTCAACTAGCAAAAAAAGAAAAAAATAAACTTTTTTTCAGTGCAATTAAATAATTATTATTATCTTTGCACAATCAAATCAGCCCTCCCTGAGGGGCACTGGTTTGAGCTGGATTGACCAATAAAATACTAAAAAACAGGCCATTGTGGCAATAAAACACAGACAAAAAGCGCAACATTTGAACCGCAAAATGGCGTCATTTTTTGTGATGACGGCATTGTTTTTGTCTGTTGCCACCGCCCAAAACGAGGGTCAATACACCCATTTCATGTACAACCAGCTAAGCTATAACCCCGCTTATGCCGGTAGCACGGGAGCCCTCTCTTTCTCGCTGCTCTACAACAACCAGTGGATGGGACTCCGCCTGCAGGCGCCCACCGCCGAAGCGGAAGCGGGTGTCACCCCCACCAACTACCTGGCCTCGTTCGACATGCCGGTCAACTGGCTGCATGGCGGTATCGGTCTTACCTTCAACTCGGAAAGCATCGGTTACCACAAGAACACCACCGTCAACATCGACTACGCCTTCCGCATCTACTGGGGCCGCGGAAACCTGGCCGCAGGTGTGGAGTTGAATCTCTACAACTTCGCCTTCAACACGGAGAACCTGATGGGTATCAGCGACTTCACCGGTGACCCCAGCAACCCCGTCAGCCATGCGGGCGACCCTGCCATCAGCGGACAAGACGCCTCGGAGTTCCTCGTCGACGTAGCCACAGGCCTTTACTACCAAGTGCCCAGCGAATATTACATCAGCCTCTCGGTGAAGAACCTGCTGGCTTCGAAAAGCGACGCTTTGGCCTACAAGAACGCTCGCACACTTTACCTCATGGGCGGTTACGAATACACGTTCCCCTACAACCCGTCCTTCAAACTGAAGCCCCACGCCATGGCCAAGACGGCCGACTTCTCCACTTTCCAAGCAGAAGCGGCATTGCTGCTGGACTACGAAAATCTTTTCTGGGGCGGTTTC
>Ga0310786_10009097_pt1 | contig 12668 bp, 10 predicted proteins | sample AusTroGonzalo_MG_FD_203881 | JGI IMG/M metagenome (GOLD analysis project Ga0310786, IMG submission 203881) | Bovine rumen microbial communities from tropical cattle in Woodstock, Queensland, Australia - Gonzalo_03 (v2) (version 2) | ecosystem: Host-associated > Mammals > Digestive system >...
CGCGCGCTGGAGCCGTTTGTCATGCGCAGGCTGAAGACCGATCCTGAAATCGCAGGCGAGCTAGGCGGGAAGCGCGAGGTGCGGGAATACTGCGAGCTTGACGAGGCTACTCGCTCGGAATACGAGCGCACGCTGGAGGACTACCGGGTGTCGCCGCGCGCGCAGGGCGACGCGCTCGCGCTGCTCACCTCGCTGAAGCTTGTCTGCGATGGTTTCCGCGCCGATCCAACCGACCCAGGCGGAGGCGACATCGACCCGCGCAACGGTAAGTTCCTCCGCCTCTGCGACTTGCTGGAGCAGATTTTCGAAAACGGAGAGTCCGCGCTTGTGTTCACCCAGTACGCGAAGGTCGGCGCTGCCCTCAGGCGCCGCCTCGCCGAGCGCTTCGGGAAGGAGTTCCCGTTTCTTCACGGCGCGCTCGCGCCATCTGCGAGGGAGCGCGAGATCGCAAGGTTCAGGGCCGGGGGCAGGCGGCCTTGCGCTTTCATTCTCTCGCTCAAGGCCGGCGGATTCGGACTCAATCTCACAAAGGCGACGCGCGTCGTCCATTTCGACCGGTGGTGGAATCCTGCGGTCGAGGCCCAGGCTACGGACCGCGCGCACAGGATAGGGCAGTCCGAAACTGTGTTCGTGCATCTCATGATGACCGCCGGCACGGTTGAGGAGAATGTGGACGCGCTACTTTCGCGCAAGGAGGGGCTCAAGCGCCTGCTTGCGGACGGAGCGGAGTTCTGGAAGGCGGTGTCCCTTGTCCCATAGGCGATTTCCGGCGAGGGTCCCGCGCTATGCTGCCGGCATACGCGCGCAGGAGACGCGCACCGGCGCAAGGCGGAGCTGGTGGGCGACGCGCTGGACTTCGACACTTGAGGGGATGGGGCTCAAGGGCCGGCTTGGAAGGGGTCGGAGCTATGCGGTCTCAGGGCAGGTCGTATCGCTGCGCATGGAGGGGCCGCATGTCGAGGCCGAAGTCGTGGGCACCCGTCCCGATCCGTATAGGGTCGCGATCGACTTCCGCGCGCCGGAAGGGGAGGCTAGGACGCGCATCGTCGAGGCGCTGCGCGCGGAGCCCATGCTTGTCGCGAGGCTGCTTGCTGACGACTTGCCGATGGAGGTCGAGTCCATCTTCGCGGCGGAGGGATATTCGCTTTTCCCGGGCGGGCGTCTTCCCGGCGAAGGCGCCGACGGCAGGAGACGCTACGACATGACGACCTCGTGCACGTGTCCCGACTACGCAAACCCGTGCAAGCACACGTCGGCCGTGCTCGTCATTCTCGGCGAAGAGATTGCGCGCCGCCCGTCGGCGCTTCTCGAACTGCGCGGCATTTCCATGGAGGAGCTTTACGATGAAGACTGACTTCCCGGTATTGCGGCGTCTCGGCCCCGTGCCGTTCTGGCGCGGCGAGAAAAGGTGTCTCGACGAGCTCAACAGGATATATACGCGCGCCTCTGCCGCGGCGCAGGAGGCGCTTGGCTCGACGGCGTCCGGAGCCCCTGCAAAGGCGCCTCCCGCGACACGCCGCCGTGGGATTGTGGTATAATGTCGCCCAAATGGCGATGCAGCGCGACATGATTGACGAAATTGGCGAGGTGCGCCGGGTTACGCTCGGCGGCATGGTGGTCAATGTCGCGTTGTCGCTCATGAAGGCGGCCGCGGGGTGGTTTGCAGGTTCGCATGCGCTGGTTGCAGACGCCGTTCATTCCGCCACAGACCTTGTCACCGATCTTGTCGTACTGCTCGGCGTGCGCTACTGGACGGCTCCAGCGGACGATGAGCACCCGTACGGGCATGGCAAGATACAGGCGGTGGTCGCGGCCATTATCGGGCTCGCGCTCGGGGCTGTCGCCGTTGGAATCGGAAGGACTGCCCTGCTTGGTCTCAAGGCGTGCTTCTGCGGAACGGGGCAGCACGCCGCGCCGGCACCGTTCGCCTTTTGGATAGCCGTCGTATCGCTCGTAGCAAAAGAGGCCGTATATCGCTGGACGCGTTCGGTTGCCGTGAGGCTTAACTCCTCGGCGCTCGAGGCCAACGCCTGGCACCACCGCAGCGACGCGATAAGCTCGATTCCGGTCGCGCTCGCGTTGGCTGTCTCGTACTTCGCGCCGCAGTTCGGATGGGTCGATTCGCTCGGTGCGCTCGTCGTGGCCGTCTTCGTGCTCAAGGCAGCGTGGGACGTCGCCAAGACCTCGGTCGAGGAGCTAACTGACGCCGAGATGCCCGGCAAGTCGGCGGAAGTGGAGCGGATAGCGCTCGGCGTAGACGGCGTCATGGGCTGCCACCGCGTCAGGACGCGGCGCTACGGCGGCGCGTTCCATGCCGATTTGCATATCCAGGTCTCGCGGGACCTCTCCGTGGGCGGCGGACACGCCCTCGGCCACGCCGTCCAGGACGCAGTTCGTTCCGCCGGAATCGGCGTCGTCGATGCAGTTGTCCATGTCGAACCGGCCTAAAGTATGGTATAATACGCACTTAAAAACGAGGGGCTGACATGGCAGAAATAACTGAAGAGCAGAGAAGGCACTCCGCGGCGCATCTCATGGCGCGCGCGGTGATGAACATTTTTGACGATGTGCAGGTCGATATCGGGCCCGCGACCGACGAGGGGTTCTACTACGATTTCGACCTCCCGCACAGGATCTCGCCGGAGGACTTCCCGAAGATCGAGGCGGAGATTGCGAGGCTCATCGCGCTTGACGAGCCGTTCGTCCGCCGCGAAGTGACGGCGGATGAGGCGAAGGCCCTGCTTGCCGGCCAGAAGTACAAGCTTGAGCGTCTGGCGGACGTCGTTGCAGACGGCGTGGCGATTTCGACCTACACGGTCGGCGACTATGTAGAAATGTGCCGCGGCCCGCACGTTGAGCATTCCGCGCAGATCGGCGTCGTGAAGCTCACGAAGATCGCCGGCAGCTACTACCGCGGCGACGAGAAGAACAAGATGCTCCAGCGCGTCTATGGCATCGTCGCGAAGGACCAGGCAGAGCTCGACGCCATCGTGGCCCGCGAGGAAGAGGCGAAGAAGCGCGACCACCGCGTGCTTGGAAAGCAGCTCAAGCTCTTTACGATAACCGAGCAGGTCGGGCCGGGTCTCGCCCACTGGCTGCCGCGCGGCGCGCGCGTCCGCGTCGCGATCGAGGAGTACTGGCGGCGCCGCCACTACGAGGCTGGCTACGAGATCGTCTATACTCCGCACGTCGGCAAGTCCAACCTGTGGGAGACCTCCGGGCACCTGAGCTTCTACAAAGACGGCATGTTCCCGGTGATGCACGTCCAGGAGGGCGACGGAACCGACGCCTACATCCAGGACTACTACGTCAAGCCCATGAACTGCCCGTTCCACATCCAGTGCTACCAGTTCGAGAAGCGCTCGTACCGCGACTTGCCGGTGCGCTACGCAGAGCTGGGCACGGTCTATCGCTACGAGAAGGACGGCGTGAGGCACGGCATGTTCCGCGTGAGGGGCTTCACGCAGGACGACGCGCACATCTTCTGCACGCCCGAGCAGATCGTGCAGGAGATAAAGTCAACCGTCGAGTTCGCGAAGAAGATGCTGGGCAAGTTCGGCTTCACCGACATCCAGGCGTATCTCTCTACCAAGCCCGCGAAGGCCGTCGGCGACCCCGCGCGATGGGAGCAGGCTACGCAGTCGCTGCGCGACGCCCTCGACCAGGAGGGGATGTCGTACGAGGTCGACGAGGGCGGCGGCGCCTTTTACGGCCCGAAGATCGACATGAAGATCAAGGACGCCCTCGGGCGCCCGTGGCAGCTCGGTACCGTGCAGTTCGACTTCAACCTGCCGGAGCGCTTCAACCTCACCTACGTCGGCGCCGACGGCAAGGAGCACCAGCCTTACATGGTGCACCGTGCGCTGCTCGGCTCGATCGAGCGTTTCTTTGGAATCCTGATCGAGCATTACGCGGGCGCGTTCCCGCTCTGGCTTGCGCCGGAGCAGGTGCGGGTGCTGCCGGTGAGCGACAAGGCCCTCGCCTACGCAGGGAAGGTTCGCGACGCTCTCAGGGCGGAAGGGTTCCGCGTTGACGTCGATGCGTCCGCAGAGAAGCTCGGCGCGAAGATCCGCGAGGCTACGCTCATGAAGACGCCCTACCAGCTGGTGGTCGGCCCACGCGACGAGGCGGCGGGCACGGTGTCGGTCAGGAGCCGCGCAGAAGGCGACCTCGGCGCGATGAACCTGCCGGAATTCGTCGCGAAGCTCAAGGCCGAGCTCGTGTAGAGCGGCCCCGTCCGGCTCGGTTTGCGCCGGGTCATTGACTTCGACGGGGTTTTGTGGGATAATACGCGCATCGTCATGCGTGACGGTAAACATTCCACGATAAACTCTACGGAAGAAAAAATGAAATACAACTACACATGCCTTAATCCGATCGCCGCATGCGGCCTCGGAAACCTGACCGATGCGTACGTGCGCACCGAGAATTTTGCGGAGGCCCACGCCGTGTTCGTGCGCTCCGCGAAGATGGACGAGCTCGTGCCCGGCGCGAACCTGCTCGCAGTCGCCCGCGCTGGCGCCGGCGTCAACAACATCCCGCACGCCGAATACGCCAAGAAGGGCATCGTTGTCTTCAACACGCCCGGCGCGAACGCCAACGGCGTGAAGGAGCTCGTGATTGCTGCGATGCTTCTCGCTAGCCGCGACATCGTGGGCGGCATCGAATGGGTCAAGGAGAACGCCGCCGACCCGGCCATCGGCAAGGCCGCCGAAAAGGCGAAGAAGGCTTTCGCCGGAACGGAGATCGCCGGCAAGAAGCTCGGCGTCATCGGCCTCGGCGCCATCGGCCAGAAGGTCGCCAACGCGGCGGCCGACCTCGGCATGGACGTCTTCGGCTACGACCCGTACCTTTCCGTTGACGCGGCGTGGAACCTCAGCCGGACTGTTCGCCACTGCAAGAACGTCGAGGACATCTACCAGAACTGCGACTTCATAACGATCCACGTGCCCGCGCTGGACTCCACGAAGGGCATGATCAACGCCGAGGCCATCGCCATGATGAAGACCGGCGTCATAATCGTCAACGCCGCGCGCGACGCGCTCGTGAACGAGAAGGACATGCTTGCCGCGCTCGAGTCCGGCAAGGTCCGCAAGTACGTTAGCGACTTCCCCAACCCCGTAACGGCCGGCCAGAAGGGCTGCATCGTCATCCCGCACCTCGGCGCATCCACCGAGGAGGCCGAGGACAACTGCGCCGTCATGGCGGTGAAGGAAATGCGCGACTTCCTCGAGAACGGCAACATCGTCAACTCCGTCAACTATCCGTCCTGCTCGCTTGGGCCGGCGAACAAGGCGGGGCGCGTGGCGATATGCCACAAGAACGTCGCGAACATGATCGGCACCTTCACGTCGATACTAGGCAACGCGGGCGTCAACATCGACGCAATCGCGAACAAGTCGCGCGGCGACTTCGCGTATTCCCTCATCGACACTGACACTCCCGTTCCCGCCGATGTCGTCAAGGCCCTGTCGTCCAGCGAGGCCGTGATAAGGGCGAGGGTGGTCAAGTAGTAAACGCCCCGTTTCTGGGGCGAGGACGTCCGGGAGGTTCGCGATGGGATACGCCAAGAAAAAGCAGACGGCATCGTCCGCGGCGGTGCCCCGCGCAGAACCCGCCCGGGCGGAGAGCAAGCCGTCCCGGAAGCCGTCCAGCCAGTCGATCTGGAACATCCAGATAGGCGGCGGCAAGAAGAAAACCGACATGAAGAGGGTGGAAGTGCTCCTCTTCGTGTCGGAGCTCGCCGACTTGCTTGAGGCCGGCATGACGCTCGGCCAGGCCTTGCAGGCGCTTGCCGGGCAGGGCGGCGAAGATTCGGCGCAGCAGTACGTCTGCCAGGACCTGTGCGACAGGATCGTGCGCGGCGAAAGCTTTTCCGACGCGTGTGCCAGCCATCCTAAGACCTTCCCGCCGCTCTTCTCCAACATGCTACGCGCGGGCGAGGCGTCTGGCGCGATGATCGAGGTGCTGCGCAGGCTCGGCGACCACTACGAGCGCGACGACAACATGCGCGGCAAGATCAAGAGCGCGCTTTCGTATCCGGTGATCGTCCTCTGCTTCGGCATCATAGCCGTGATCGGCGCGCTCGTGTGGATCATACCGCAGTTCCAGAAGGTCTTCGACTCCATGGGCGCGGCGCTGCCGTTGCCGACCAAGATCCTGATCGGCCTTTCCGATGCGTTCATCGGCTACGGCTGGCTGATGGCGCTTTGCGTCGTCGTCTTCGTGCTGTGGTTCAGGAAGTGGCGTCTTACCCCGGCGGGCGTCAGGAAGATCGACTCGTGGAAGCTGAAGGCCCCGTTGATAAAGGGCATCGTCGCCGCAGGCGCGTATTCCTCGCTCGCCTACACGATGAAGACGCTTCTCACCAACGGCGTCAACGTGCTCCAGGCGCTCAAGATATGCGAGGATACCTGCGGCAACGCCGTCATCGGCGACGCGCTCAGGACGGCCCGCCAGCGCGTTACGGACGGTACGACCATATCTGGCCCTCTGGCGGCCTCGGGCGTCTTCCCGCGCATGATGACCGACATGCTGGCGGTCGGCGAGCAGGCGGGCGACATGGCCGCCGCGCTCGACCACGTCGGAAAGCGGTATCAGAAGGACATGGACCGCAACATCGCCGCGTTCACAAATGCGCTTGAGCCGATTCTCATCGTGGCAATCGCAGGCGTCGTCGGGTTCGTGGCCATCGCGATTCTCACGGCGGTTTTCAAGGTCTCGTCGTCCATAGGCTGACGGCGCGTGACAAGGAAGGTATCTGAAATGGACGAGATAAGGGTAAGGTTCGCGCCGTCGCCGACAGGCAAGGTGCACATCGGGAACATCCGCGCGGCAATCTACAACTGGCTCTATGCACGCCACACCGGCGGCAAGTTCCTCCTTCGCGTGGAAGACACCGACCTCGAGCGTTCCACGCCCGAGGCGATCGCCGTGCTGATGGACGCAATGAAGTGGCTTGGACTGGACTGGGACGAAGAGGTGTTCTACCAGACGAAGAACGTCAAGCGCCATCTCGAGGTGATAGACGCGCTTGTCGCGAGCGGCCATGCATACCGCGAAGAGCGCACGTCCCGCGACGGCAAGACGGGCGTCGTCACGATGTTCAGGATGCCGAAGGAGGGCGAGATATCGTTCGACGACATAGTGAAGGGGCGCATGTCCAAGAAAGCCGAGGATGTGGCCGACTTCGCGATCCAGAGGTCAGACGGCTCGCCGATATTCCACATCGCTAACGTGGTTGACGACATAGACCAGCGCGTCACGCACATCATCCGCGGCGACGACCACGTCGAGAACACGTTCAAGCACATCTGCATCTTCAGGGCGCTCGGAGCGGAGATTCCGAAATACGCTCACCTCTCGATGATAGTCAACCAGCAGGGCAAGCCTTACTCGAAGCGCGACGGCGCGGCGTTCGTCGGGGAGTTCCGCGAGCAGGGGTATTTGCCCGAGGCGCTTTTCAACTACCTGCTGCTCCTGGGGTGGAATCCCGGCGACGACCGCGAGGTGCTGTCTCGCGACGAGATGGTTGAGCTTTTCGACCTCGCCAAGGTGCATGTCACGGCCGCGAAGTTCGACATCAAGAAGCTTCAGTGGATGAACGGCGAGTACATAAAGAAGATTCCGCACGACGCCTTTGCGGGCGAGGTAATGTCCAGCGCCTCGAGCCTAGTGTCGCCCGTTCCGGAGCATGATTCTTCCTGGTGGGGCTATCTCGCCGACCAGCTTCAGCCGCGGACTAAGTTCCTGAAGGACATCCCCGACTTGGTGCGCTGCTTCGTCGATGACGGGTTTCCGTTCGACGAAAAGGCGGTTGAAAAGCGCTTGAAGAAGCCGGGCGTTAAGGCGCTTCTTCTCGATCTCGTGGAGCGCTTCTCGAAGGTCGAGGACTGGTCTGCGCCCGCGCTTGAGGCCGTTGTAAAGGAGCTTTCGCAAGGTAACGGAATGGGTCCGTGGGTGCATCCCGTGCGCGTGGCCGTCTCCGGCCGTGGCGAGGGCATAGGGCTTTTCGAGATGCTCCAGCTTCTCGGCCGCGACACGACCCTCGCACGCATCAGGCGCGCGGCGGAGACTCTTTGCTTGGCGGGCTGACCGGCTTTTCGAGCGTCATCGCGACGATGCAGCATAGCATCTTCGCCGCGGCGAACGACGTCATGCAGATGAGTATGCCGGAGAGCGTGTTTATTCGCTCGGCCGCCAGGAGCAGTGCCGCCGGGTATGCCAGCGTCAGCGGTATCATCCATACGTAGTAGCCGAACTTGTACGCGGCGACCTTAATCGTCGTGAAGACCGAGACCATGTGCGTCAAGGTGGCGACGCCTATCGCCCAGGGTATCGCCCACCAGAACGCCTTGTATTCGTCGCCGTGCGGAAGCACCGAGAGCACGGTCTCGCCCAAGAGCGCGAACAGCAGCGCGAGCGGGGCGCTGAACGCCAGCAGCGCTAGGCATATCTTCTTCATGAGCGGGCGGTAGTCGCGGCCGGTGGCGTTCATCTCCGCCGCGAACGGGAAGATCGCGAACACGACCGCTGCGGCAAGGTAGCCGGAAATGTCGGAGAACCGCGTCGCCATGTAGTAGCCCGCCGATTCGATGGCGGGCAGCCTCTGGCGGAGGACCATGTTCTCGACAAGCGTCGCCACTGCGCCCGCCAAGGCGCTCGTGGACATCAGGGCGAAAAGCTTCGCAAAGCGCCGCACCGCAGTGCTCTTCCAGTACGGGACGGCCTTTACCGCGAGTTCCTTCCGCAAGAAGAACACTGACGCTATGATGTTGAACGCCGGGGTGGCGGCCTGGCCGACGAAATAGCCGCTGAGCGGACGGAAGGGCATTGCCACGACCATCGCTATCAGGCGCACCGGCGCGCCTACGATGTTTATAGCCGATACGGCCTTGAATTTCTTGAGTGCCTGCAGGGCGTTCTGGTACACGGGCGAGACCGCCCCGACAATGGCCGTCGCGAAGACTAGCATGCCGAGGGAGCCTTCGACGATGCGTATCCGCTGTAGAAACGCGGGCAGGACCAGCCGGCAGAGCGCTATGGATACGACGAGGAACACTGCGGAGCCGATGAACACGCCACGCATGAGCGACTTCATCTCGCCGTACTTGCGCGCGACGGCGAGGGACGACAGCTCATTGCGGAACGTGGAGGCGAATATCGCCGCGGGCGTCGCGACGAGGCCGGCGAACTGCGCAAGCGGCATTACCGCGCCTAGTTCTTCGGGGGCGATGAACTTCGGCACGATCCAGAGCCCCACGAAGGCGTTGAGGAGGTCCGCGGCGCGCGAGGCGATAAAGAGCATCAGCGTGTACCACCAGAAATCGCCAAGCCTGCCGCGCACTTTCAAGGCGGCGGTTTTCATGAGTTCGGTCGCTCGGCGGAACTTTCGCATTTCGTGAAGTATATCAAAAATCTTCCGAATCTGATATACTTTCGGATGTCATCATGAAATTCGGACAGTTCGCCAGAAGCGCAGTCTTGATGTTCCTCGCCCTGCGGGCGGGGGACGCGGTGTCGCTTGTCGCCGGCATGTGGTTCGTTCCGAAGTACGTGTCGCCCGCCGACATTGGCGCCGTCCTGCCGCTGACGTCGTTCGCGACGTTCCTCTCGCTTCCCGTGTTTGCGTTCGCCATGTCTGCGTCGGCCGAGACTGCGCGGCTCGCGGCGTCCGGCGAGAGGGGGCGCGTCAAGTCGCTGCTGTCGGGCGTTTTCCTATGCGCGGCGGCCGCTACCGCCGTTGCGGCCGTCGCAGGCGCCGTGGTGTTGCCGCGCTTTCTCGTGTCAATGCGTGTCGCGGACGTCTCGGCTGGCTGCCTTGCCGCGGCGGCGGCGTTCCTTGGCTGCGCGGCACCCGTGTGCACCGATGCGCTCCAGGCGCTGAAGAGGTTCCGTGCCCTTGCCGCCGTCGAGTTCTTCGGCTCGGTAGTGCGGTTCGCCGTCATGGCGGTTCTCATGCCCGTGCGCGCGCTCGCCGGCTACTTCGCCGGGCAGGCCGCGCTGCCGGCTTTCAGGATCGCGGCGAGCCTCTTCGCGCTGAAGCGCGACCTCGCCGAACCCGCCGCGCCGTATTGGAACCGCGCGGCTGTCGCGCGCGCGGCGAAATCGTTCTTTGCCGTCCTCGCCTACTTGGCCGCGCCGATGTTCGCGTCGCTCGTCGAGCAGTCCGTGCTGCGCGCGCACTGCTCGGCGGAGGATTCCGCAGGCTACTACATGGTCTCGCGCTTTTCCGATCTTCTCAACTACATGACGTTTCCGCTGCTTCTCGTCATGTTTCCGTACACCGCGGCGGCGGCGGAGAAGGGGGGCGACACCCGCCCCTACGTCGCGAAGTGCGCGATTGCGACGATGGTCGCGGCCGCCATCCTTGCAGTTGTCTGCTTTTTCGCCGGCGAGCGGCTTCTCGCGCTTATGCCGAATGGCGCGCGCTACGCAGGGTACGTTCGATACATGCCGGCGTTGGTGGCCGTCTCCGCCCTTACTGCCTGCCAGGTGTTCTGGACGAATGCGGAGGTCTCCGCCGGAAGGTTTGGCTTTTTGAAGTGGCTTCTGCCGCTCCACATTGTCTATCCTGCGGCTCTCTGGGCCGCGGCGGAGTCGGGCGCGCTGACCGGCGTAGGCGACGCAATCCTCTGGTTCGCCGCCGCCGCCACGCTCCGCTTTGCTTTCTCCGCCGTCCAGGCGGCGACGCATTCGCGTTCGGAGCTGGACTCAAAGCACATAGATACGATGAAGCGGAGGCTCTTTTTAGAGAAATCATGAAAGCACGTAAACGCGCAGATATGCTTGGGTTAAGCGCGGCGCTTGCCGCCGCAATCGGGTTTTCAGTTTTTGCCGCGCCGACGCCCGGCGTGCAGATCGGGCTTGAGCTACTGCCGGGTCCGGACAATCCGCGCAACAGCGAGGGTGCGTTCATGCCGCTCAAGGACGGGCGCATCATGTTCGCCTATTCCCGCTATTATGGCACGAACAGAAACGACCATGCTGCGGCGGACATTGCCGCGCGCTATTCGTCCGACAATGGCGCGACGTGGACTGACAAGGACGAGATTGTCGTCAAGAACCACGGAGGCATGAACGTGATGAGCGTTAGCCTGCTGCGTCTTCAGAGCGGCGAAATCGCGCTTTTCTACCTTCTCAAGAACAGCACCAAGGACTGCCGTCCCGTCATGCGCCGTTCGTTCGACGAGGGAAAGACATGGAGCGAGCCGACGATGTGCATAACTGACGAGGGCGGCTACTATGTCCTCAACAACGACCGCGTGATTCAGCTGAAGGACGGGCGGATTCTTTTTGCAGTGGCGAAGCACAGTTTCCCCGACGGCAGGTTCGACAAGGCCGGCGTAGTGTTTACGTATTCGTCCGACGACAACGGCAGGACGTGGCGGCGCGGGAAGTCCGTGCTGAGCGTCATTGCGCCGGGTGAAAAGAAGTACGCTGCGCAGGAGCCGGGCGTTGTGGAACTGAAGGACGGCGGCGTGTTGCTGTGGATTCGCACCAATGCCGGCTGCCAGTTCATGAGCCGTTCGACCGATCGAGGCGAGACGTTCTCTCCGCCGCAGCCGTCGAGGCTGCTTTCGCCGCTCGCGCCTGCGTCCATCAAGCGTCTGCCGACTGGCGATCTTCTGGTCGTCTGGAACGACAAGCAGAAGTCGCCAAATGGCCGGCGCACTCCGCTTGCCGCCGCGCTTTCGTCCGACGACGGGCAGACGTGGCATGGCGTGAAGCTGGTCGAGGACGATCCAGAAGGGTGGTTCTGCTATATCGCCATCCAGCCGCTCGACGATGGCACGACGCTTCTCGGCTACTGCGCCTACAGCCGTCTTGCCCACACGCGCCTCGTGAAGGTGCCGACATCTTGGTTTTACGAAAATCAACCCTCCAGGTGACTCCAGGGTGAAGCGGGGGAGAAATCCTGTGAGCAAGGAGAGGATGTCCACCCCGTTGTGGGAGATTGATTCCTCGCTTGGTCGGGAGGGCGATTCGTAGTAACGGAATGTAGGCGTGCGAAGGGGGCAAAATGAGTGGCTAATCCACTCGGAAAGGTCGGTTATGTGAGCTAAGGTGTTTTTCAGCTTGGAGCGCAATAAACAAGCCCGATGTCGGGATAAATGTCGGGATAAATCTTACGCATACGGAAGAGGCTGCGATAAAGGCGATGAAGTTGGTCGAATTTTTGGCATGCCGTGCGAGCAAGTTACGGGAATTGAGGCAAATGCGTTTCGCAAAGACGGTCAAGCTGCAGCGTGGCTACGGGCATCCAGGCCAACCGCGCGGAAGGGTCGCGCCGCCATGCCAAGGAAAACCTACTGTGGTAATTTACTGTGGCAATCAAGTCTGACCCTGTTGGTCCCGTGCAACCTCAAGAAAAGCAACACATAAGAGACAAATCCTGTCAATCCTGTAAATCCTGTCTAAAAAACCAAGCCGAAAATTTGGTATAATCCGCATGTGGCATGATTGACTTCTTGACAGGGCTCGTCCTCGTGTGCGCGGCAGTGACTGCAACTGCATGCGCAGTTGCGAAGTTGAAAGTCGAGAGTGTAAAGTGTAGAGTTGGGGATCGTCCTCCGATTCACATTGCGGCATTTCTCTTTTTCGCCGCGATAGCCACCCTCTCCGCCCAGAAGACCAACTCGCCGCCGCTTCGCGGCGCAAGTGTAGAG
>Ga0310786_10009098_pt1 | contig 12667 bp, 11 predicted proteins | sample AusTroGonzalo_MG_FD_203881 | JGI IMG/M metagenome (GOLD analysis project Ga0310786, IMG submission 203881) | Bovine rumen microbial communities from tropical cattle in Woodstock, Queensland, Australia - Gonzalo_03 (v2) (version 2) | ecosystem: Host-associated > Mammals > Digestive system >...
GATTTCTACCTCTTGCAATATGATTTGCAAAAGTACAAAATCAAATCCCGAAAAAATAATATTCGCGTAACTCATTGAAAATCTTTAATTTAAATCATATCTAAGAAGTTTTCTTTGGACAGTAGTGAATGAGAAAGTTATTATTGAATCTTGGTATAGGATGTTTGGTCATGATGAGTGCCTGCACATCGGACGACATCAAGCCGTCGGAAGAGTATATGATACTTGATAAGGTGGAGTATGTGAAAGACTTTCCTATAGAGATGAATCTGACCGATGCTCAAGAGACAGGGTTTGACATCTTAGGATTGTTATCATTTCAGATAACAGATTCTGTTATGTTCGTTAGCAGGAATGCCCGTGAGGGTTTCTGGCAGTTCTATTCGATGAACGACAGGCATCTGATAGGAGAAATGCTCAACATAGGGCAAGGTCCTAACGAGTTTATCTTCCCGCTTTACGATCCAAACAGCATTACATTCGTAGAAGACGGCTCTAAGCTCTATAGCATTTTCCATGATATGGTACATAAGTATGTCTATCGGTTGGACATCACGTCAACCCTCCAGACCAAGGAGTTGGATATGCAGGTTATTTCCAAGGATTTCGGTAACAATGTCTTTGTACTTCAGGCAATAGACGAAAAGACTTTCTTGTGTAGGGAAATGACTGGAGGTAACACTCGTCAAGAACGCTATCTGATGAGCGATGGGGAGAAAATAGTTCCTGTAGTTTTAGAGAAACTGAACAGGGCAGCAGTATTGGAAAAAACGGATGACGGAATTTCCTTCAATGTGATTTCAGCAGCGATTCGCAAGCATGGTGATATTATCATTGAGGCACCCATCTATTTGAATTACCTGAACCTATATACACTGGATGGCAGTATTAGTATGACCGTTTGTATAGACGATCGGTTGTCATCCATCAGCTATCTGACGACAGAAGGTTTTTTTGACCGTAAGCAGACATTTACATGGTTAAGGGCTTTCGACGATTTTTTCGGAGTGATTTATACCAATCTTACGATGAAGGAAGAAGAACTCGGCAGTGTACAGACATCGCAAGTGATGCTGTTTGACTACAATGGCCGTCCTTTGGCTCTTTTGAATGTGGATAAACCATTGTCTCTCTTTGACATTGATTTCAAAGAAGGTGCCTTGTATGCATTCTGTCGTAAAACCGACGAGTTTGTGAAGTATGACATCAACAGCTTGTTGGTAGAGTTGAAGGTGAAGTGACAGAGGAATAATGACGGTTTTAAAACATCGATAATGACAGAAATGACAGAAATGACAATTATTTTCGCGGTATATTAATGTGGAAGTAGAACTATGGACAGAAGGTTATGGATGCTGATTGTGTTAGGACTGTGTGCATGGACAACCTTGCTGGCACAATAGTTTCTCGATTAAAAAGACGTAATTTGGCTTTTTTTGTTTTTTTTGACCAAAAAAGTCATATACTTATAGAAAAATTCTGTATATTTGTGCAAAGAAACAGCTTGATACTATTATGGGTGTAACATTCGACGATGAGAAAAAGATGTTTGTGTTTGATTTCGAACACGATGGCGCATCTGATATTCTGAGCCTGACGGGCAATGGCTATCAGGTTGAGGCATTCGGCAAATGCTTCTACTATGGCTATGAATTTTCCGACCAGACGACAGGTGCGGTACGTACCGCATTCATCCATCATGTGAAGTTCTCACAGCATCTGGAAGATAATCCTGAGCTCACCACGTTCATCAAGAAGGCAATAGACAATCTGAGCAAGAAAATCAATCTGTACGACTATAATATGGTAGTGATGCCAGAATCGTCGAGCAAGGTCAATCAATATATGCTTCGCTATATCTACCGTTTTGCCCAACCGTCTTTATTTAAGATGGAACTTGTGAAGGCTTTGCCGAAAAACATCTCTTTCGACATGGCTGCTTATCAGGAGCAGTACCTCGACGATGTGTTGGAAAATGGGCGTCCTCGCTACACAGAAGCTCAGAAGGATGAAGCCAAAGCCTCCATACAGATAATGATGGAGTTGATTCATCAGAAGGATTATTTCACTATTGCCAAGGATGTGAAGAAGAGCCGTTTCCGCCCATACATGATGCAGTTTCTCAAGTTCAATTCGTTTGAAGACGAGCGGCTCTGTGCCACTATCCGCCAGCAGAACATCTTGATAGTGGACGATGTGACTACCAGCGGCTCTACGCTCAACGAGATATTGCGTACACTCCGTATCCTCAATGAGGACAACAATATCACCATCTTCAGTCTTATTGGCCGTAAAGATTTGATGGCAGAAGCCATGTGATAGCTTTTCGTTGTTTGATTGACTCCTGCCATGATTTAATTATGCCCGGAGAAAATATTCAGAATCGATTCATAGTTTTTTGCGGAATCTTATCAAAAGGGAGTTGTTTTTTGTATCTTTGCACTTGTTTTATTGCAAAATTATAAAATGCGAAGACCGGTAACCTTATACTTGCTCCTGTTGTGCCTGCTCTGCGTAGCTTCTTGCCATCGTAGGCCCACCTATCCGTCCTCACTGCTGAGGGCGGACAGTCTGGCTGATGCCAATGCTACCGAGGCACTTTCCCTGCTGCACCAGTTGGAGACCGATACGGCAACGTGGAGCGGGGCTGCCCGCATGTACCACCAACTGCTCACCGTGAAGGCACAAGACAAAGCCTACATCCCTCACACTTCCGACAGCGTGATGCTCCCCATCCTGCACTACTATGAGCATGGGGGCGACAAAGACCTGCTTCCCACTGCCTACTACTATATGGGCAGTACCTACCGCGACCTCAACGATGCTCCCCGTGCGTTGGAGTATTACCAGAAAGCATTGGACGTGATACCAGGTGATAATTATCTTAAAGTGAAGACTAAGGTCTATGCGCAGATGGGAGATTTGCTTTATTATCAAAACCTATACCAAAATGCCTTAAAGCAGTATAATGAGTCCTATCGATGTAACTCTATTCTAAACGATACGGTTGGACTCATCTTTAACCTTTGTGATATGGCTCTTTGTTATGCCAATACGAACATGAACAAGGAGGGAATAACATACCTAAAACAAGCCATCCACTATGCAGAAGCCATAGATGACGAGGAAATGTACAGCCTTGCCAGTTCCCAGCTATCAAGCCTCTATGAGCAGATCGGGGATTATACCTCGGCTTACGAGTCCATCAAGCCAGCATTGGCAAATTTAGATTCCACTAATATCAGCAGCGTTTATTCTATAGCAGCCTCTGTCCATCGTCATTTAGGTAATAGGGATTCCGCATTCTATTATTACAGCAAATTGTTGAAATATGGAAATCTCTATGCCAGAACAGAAGCAAACTATCAATTAGCCAAGATAGCAGAGGATAGTCTTCATTTGGAGAGGGCAGTAACATTGTTGGAAAAGTACCGTCATTTGGCAGATTCTGTAAAATACATTACATCTACTGAGGCTATTGCTCGTATGAACTCACTCTACGACTATCAGGTACATGAGCGAGAGAAAGCCGAAGCGCAGAATAAAGCTAATAGATTTCGCTTATATCTGGTAACAGGGTTTGCTTTTTTTGTGATAGTAAGTCTTGTACTTATATCCTTGGTTCAGTATTACAAACGCAAAGAACTGAAGAGTAAGGTGCGTTTGGAGAAGCTCTCCGCTTTGCGGATGGAGGAACATAGGCGAAGCCGTGAATATATTCGTGAGAATGAAGAGAAGATGGTATCTTTGTCTATGCGCATCAGTGAGTTGGAGGATAGCGAGACACAATTAAAAGCCCAGTTGCAAAACACAAAAGACCAGCTGATGTTGGAGAACCAGGTGGCAGAGGCAAAAATGAGGCAACGTGAGCAAGCTCTTAAAGCTATTTTGGCATCTCCTTTGCGTGCAGAATTGATTTCAAAGGCAGAAATGCACAATCACCTAAGAGATGAAGATATACTTAGTATTGAGACATTGCTTAATGCAAATTTCCCCCATTTCATCGAGGATTTGTTAGGCTTAGGTGATTTGAGTGCAATAGAATATAAGGTGTGTCTATTGTTGAAAATGAAGATTGCCCCAAAGCATATCAAGATACTTGTAAATAGGGAGAAAACATCTATATCAAATATCCGTAGTAGGTTATATGAAAAAATAACAGGAATGCAGGGATCTACCAAGGATTGGGATGCGCTTATTAATAATATATAATAATCATATTGTCTACCCCCCCCTATACTAAGTTCCCAAAAAGTTCCCCTTAAAATGGGAACTTTTTGGGAACTTTTTTTCTTGGTATCCCACCACTCAGGCAGTACTTTTGGCTCGGAATTTTTAAACAAATAAAAAAAATGAGAAAAGTATTGCTATTGGTATTTGGCCTCTTATTAGGCTGTAGCGTTTTTTGCGCAAGAAGTGAACGTGCCTTTAAATCCTATTCCTCCTGAGAATAAGCATAAAGGCGATCGTTCATCTGAGCAGTTCCCAACTGTGACTTACGAAGACAACGAAGTCTTCATCTATGCTCCTTATTATATAGAGAGCATGGACGTAGTGATTTACGATGCTACAGGCGTGGCTATTTACACTTACAACGCTGCTATGGTGGCAGGTAGGAATACCATCATCCTTCCACAAGCAGTGAGTGATGATAAGTACAGCATCGTACTGAGCTACGGTGATGTCTGCCTGTTGGGCTATTTCTAACCGATAAGCCAAGGTTATTATGAAACTATTGCTTGCATTTTGTGCGGCAATCTCTCTCTTTGCCACCTGCGCTGACAATAAAGCTACCTCTGTGGCTGAAATTGTCAGCCAGTGGGAGGGCAAGGAGATAGTGTTTCCAGAAAATCCCGTGTTCACCATCCAAGGGCGTGACACTGTGGATTTCCAGTTTCAGAATGCTCCCTACAAGATACTTACTTATGTGGATTCGGTGGGGTGCATGGGTTGCAAACTGCAACTACAGAACTGGGAAAAATTGATTACAGAACTTGATTCTGTAACTGGAGATGCAGTACCTGTAGTGTTTTTCATCAATGCTCCTTCGAAGAAAGATTTGGACTACATCACCCGCCGTGACGGATTCAAACATCCCGTTTGTTACGATGAAATGGGCGAAATCAACAAGTTGAACCATTTCTCCGATGACATGACTTTCCAGACTTTCCTGCTTGACAGGGATAACCGAGTGGTGGGGATAGGCAACCCTGTACACAACTACCGTGTGAAGGAACTCTATCTTAACATCCTACAGGGAAAGATGAAAGCAAATAATGAAGATGCGTCTGTTGTATCATTCGATAAGATGGATATTGATTTTGGCCGTTTACAAATAGGTGAGCCAACATCCCAAGTAGTGAAAGTCACCAACACTGGCACCAGTGCTTTGATAATTCAAGGTGTCACCACTTCGTGCGGTTGCACCGAGGTGGAGTATAGTGAGGAGCCTATTCGCCTTGGACAAATCCGTGAACTGGAAGTGCGCTATACTCCTGATGAAAAAGGATACTTCAACAAAACGGTATCTGTCTATACCAATGCGGCAGAAGCACCCTTCAAGATTAAGGTAAGAGGTGTAGTGGAATGAAAGTTTATAGTTAAAAAAATGAAAAAGAAAGGAGGTAATCAAGAAAAAGAAACTATAATTGTATATGAAAAAACTTAGATCCTTTGCTAAATATAATTGAAATTATCTGCTCAATAAAAACAAGGTTTTTATTTAAATAAAAAATAGAGAGTGGATGCCAAGTATTAAAAGTAAAAAATAATAATTATTATGAAAAATTTATTTTTAGCATATAGTGCTGTTATATCTCTCCTCGTGTTAGAAGCTTGTAACTACGAAGATGCGGTAAACATGATTGAAGAATCAAATTCTGTTACTACTAGAGCAGATAACTCAAGTAGCGTATATTCTATCAAACAACCTAACACTATAGATTTACTTAAAACTTATATTGAAAAGGTAAAGTTTGCTGATGTAAGAAAAGATAGCAATGGCAAGTATTCAGAACCTTCCTATAAGTTAACTCCATATATTTATGAGGGTGACATCGTAATGTATATTGCTCAGTATGAAAATGGTTGGGAGCTCTTATCTACAGATGAACATATTCCTTTGGTATTAGCTTCCTCGGAAGAAGGTGTATTCCCTATTGCTTTATTGCAGGATAATGGTGCTGCAGAATACATAGAAACTATGGCTCAGGATATATTATCTTTAAGAACGTGTGTTGATGAAAAGATTCCACCTATTGGCTTATGGGAAGCATTACACTTAGACAATAATAAAGTTAATAGAAGCGATATAAGGATAAAAGAAAGAATGGGGGTACAGAATGACGCACATCCTGGCAATGATGGTTATTGGCAACTTTTAGACGTAGTAGTCGATGGCCCTGTAGTAGATTCATTAACACAAAGACTAACTCAGACGATATTACATCAAGAATATCCTTGGAACAATTATGTTCCTTTTGGATATAATAATAGCAATACAACACATTGTGATGCTGGGTGCGTTCCTGTGGCATTAGCTCAGTATTTGTATTTTTATGCCATAAAGGATAATATGAATTGGACTACACCCACTGTTTATTCTTATGATGAAAATACTAATACTTATACATATTCTTCTTTTAGTAATGTATGGAATAACATGGCTACGTCAAGTCTTGATTCATTCACAAAAAGGGAAAATATGGGTTTGTTTATTGGTCATTTAGGTAAACTTGCAAATAGTAATTATGCCCCTTCCGGAACTTATACTCATGTTGATAGCATCACTTCTGTATTAAACCACCATTATGGATTTAATTATCATAGAGAAAGTCTTAGCTTTAATTCAGTTAAGTCAAAAATACTATCTGGATACCCTATGTTAGCACGAGCTGTTTCAACTTCTGGCAACCATTCGGGAGTAGGGCATACTTTCTTAATAGACAATTACAAGACGGTAACGACAACAAGAACATATTATTATGGATGGGTAGGAAAAGATAATTATGGTAATGATACCAATGAATTTGATGAGTTTGGAAACGTTTTGTCTTATACATTTTATAATGAACAGGAATTTGTCGATACTTCCAATTACATACAAATGAATTGGGGTATAAATGGAGTATCTAATTTTGATTGGTTTGCACCATACAATACAGGTTGGCTTGTTGCAAGTGATTATTTAGATCAGAATCGACAAATATTTGTTGAATAAATAAATTATTCATTATGAGAAAATTCCTATCAATTTTGACTTTGCTTCCGTTGTTTATAACTGTAGGATGCTGTGACGATGAGTCGATTATGCCATCATTGAAACCTATGTTGAACAATGCTGATGATTTTTTCAACTATTATACAGCAGAAGAAGTGCGTCCGTTGGTCAAAGATGGAAATAAGTGGAAGCTGAAAGACTTCTCCGACTCCAATATAGATGGGTTATCATCTATACAAATTTATACATATGGATTCTTATTCATAAATGGAAAGATTTATGTAGAAATACTTCCAGACGATGCGTCTTTGTATTTGGCGTGGCAATACTATAGTTATAACAAGAACAAGTTGGCTAATTCTGGTTATGCAGGGATAGATGCTAAGGAAAAAACGGATTGCTACGAGCATTTGATGGTTGATTCTCATTTGACATTGGATGAAGCATCGGGATGTCTTAGTACTCCTACAAATATACTTGCAGGAGAAAGTAGAGGTACTCGTTACCTGCTTCTTGAAGCTTCTACCTACCAGTTCCGTGTACGAGTTGAATGCAAGGAACCATTCAGAGAACGAGATGGTTTTGAGATTACATACATAACCAATCACCAACTTAAGCACTACAGTTTGCATGAGACTCAAGAGGATGCCCTCAATTATGTGAAGCAAACTTTGAATGCTGAAGAATGATAAGTTAAATGTAATAAACAAAAAAAGGAGGTAATTAAGAAAAAGTAACAATTATTCATGGATACAGACGATATTTTGTATCTTTGACGGCCAAGACCTTTCCGAAATAAGGTGAAGCATATACATTTTTTATTTTTAATATCAAGAAACAATGAAAAAGACAATCATAGCAGCGATGTTTTCATTCGCTGCAATATTAGGCGGGAATCAGCTCTATAAGAGCCAAAGTGTTAGCAATCTTTCTGATATCATGAAAGCGAATGTTGAAGCATTGGCTTTAGATCTATATGATCCCAATAATCCTATTGTTTACTATATATACCCTTGTCCCGAACTTTACAAAAGTTTTTGTAGAAATTATTACGAAGAATACAGACCTCAGTGTTATAAGATTTCTTATTGTAATTAATTGTAATTAATGAAGATACTGTTTGCACATATATTGATAATATTGCTTCTAATTTCTTGCATAGAAAAAAAAGAGCAGAATGAGGCATTGGATGGAGTGATGAGTGTAGAAGAACTTGTAATTCCTGAATCTGATGTCTTGAACTTGAAGTCATATTTCTTGACGGCTTCCTATAAGAAGCAGCTTTATGGCTACAACAGGAAAGAGCATACTTTAGACAACTTCGACCTTCGGTCCTTGTCAACCAGACAGATACAATTAGAGCCAGAAGGGCCTGATGCTATAGTTGGAGATATCAGAGCTCTTTTTGTAAGCTCTCCCGATTCTATTTGGGCTTGTGACGATGCTTTGCATATACTGCTGATAGATGCACAGGGAGATGTTAGGCGTTCGTTAAACATATCAGATTATCTTCATGAAGGAGAAAGCCCGGTGATAGAAAGAAATCATGCCATGGCGACGGCTCAGTTTTATTATGACTCCTTGAAAGACTGCTTATTATTCGGTATCAGATACCGCAATGATTCAAGGAGCGGTTTTATGGTAAGAGAAGTCTCTTTGGAAGACGGAGAATGTCGTGACTTTGAATTGAGCAACTCTTTATCTGTGCCAGACGTGGCCAACGGGATATATGCCAATATGAGCAAGCCGAACATTACCTTTGCTAAAGGAAAGATTGTGTATAACTACCCAGTGGAATCGCATGTTTATGTGATAGATACTCGTACTGCTGAACGCAGCGTTGTGGAAGCCGACAGCCGTTACTCATGGAATGTAGCAGGCAAATGTCGGGACATGAGTGATTACAATGAATGGGATAGGCATGGAATTGAGAATCCTCACTTTTTTGAGGTGATGTATATGTCTGATTTAAATATGTATGCTCGTCTGCATCTATGTGAACATGAGTTGTCTGCAGAATCAGATTTGACTAAAGTGAATGATGACAGGGACTTGTGTCTCACGCTTTTTGATGACGACTTTCAAGTGCTTCATGAAGTGAAACTTCCTCCTCATCGCTATAGTTACTATACAGGATGGTGTGCATTTTCGGATGGCTTTTGCATTTTTGTGGATAATTCACTATATGATGCAACTAAATCAGAAGAGTTAGTTCTTGATTATTATAAAGGGATTGTAAAAGAATAATAGTATTATTCATAGATACAGACGATAGTTTTGTAACTTTGACGGCAAGACCTTTCCGAAATAAGGTGAAGCATATACATTTTTTATTTTTAATATCAAGAAACAATGAAAAAGACAATCATAGCAGCGATGTTTGCATTCGCTGCAATATTAGGCGGGAATCAGCTCTATAAGAGCCAAAGTGTTAGCAATCTTTCTGATATCATGAAAGCGAATGTCGAAGCATTGGCTTTAGATCCTGGTGATAATGGGGCAGGAGTCTTGTGCTACAATTCAATTATATATGTTGAATCTGCATCAGTTCTCTATTGTGGTATATGTTTAACCGTTCCTGGTATGCCCGATCTTGATGGTACTACAGGAAGATGCCCTATATACTAATGGGATAATTGGTATAAGTAATATTTATAAAGGAGGAAGATATGCTAGACTGATTATTATCTGTTTCGGCATATCTTCTTCAATAAATATAAAAATATGAAAAATATGATATTCTATGCATTCTTGGGGTATATGATACTTTTGAGTGCTTGTACATCACCAACAATTGGTCCGTCAGAAGATTATATGATATTTGATGATGTACGGTATGTGAAAGATTTTCCTATTGATATTACACTCTCTGATGCACAAGACACAGGATTTGATATCATAGGTCTAACTAGTTTTCAAATAATTGATAGCGTCCTTTTTGCAAGTTGTAATACAAAGGATGGATTCTGGCAATTCTATTCTCTTGAGGATGGAAAATTATTAGGGAAGATGCTGAATATTGGACAGGGGCCAAATGAGTTTTTGATGCCCATATATGATTCAAACCAATATTCTATACAAAAAGAAAACGATAAACTCTATGCCTATATTTTTAGCAGAGGTAGTGTATATCGACTTGACATAACAGAGACTATAGTGAATGAGAAGCTATCCATGATTCTTCTTTCTCAGGATCTGTCAAAATCCATTTTAGCTTTCAATACATTGAATAGCAATACTTTCTTATGTAAAGAGCCTATTGAAAACCGGACAAAACTAAATAGATATGTGCAACATAACGGGGAGATAACTATCCCTGAACCATTAGAAAAATTAAACAGGGCAAAGATTTCTGAAACAGATAACTTGATCAATATGAATATTCTTGCAACATCATTAAGAAGACAAAAAGATTATGTTTTAGAAACACCCATTTATTTGAACTATTTTAATCTTTACTCTTTAGACGGGAAATTATCTTTGACAATATGCACTGACGATAAGTTGCAAAGCATCAGTTCAATACTAGAGAAACCAAATGAAGAAAGATTGTATACATTTCCTGGATGCAAGATTTTTGACAAATTCTTCGGTGTAGTATCCTATAAGCATACATGGCAAGAATGGATGAATAATATCGAGAGAAAATCACAATTACAATTCTTCGACTGGAATGGCAAACCATTGGCAAACATTGATTTAAACAGATTTGTCTCAGCTTTCGACATCGACTTTACCAATGGTTACTTATATGTATTGACTCAACGGGAAGACGAGTTTGTAAAGTATGACATTAAGGACTTTTTGACAAAGTTGAATGCTGTGTTAAAATAGCTATGTGGTCTGAATAATGAGATACATTGTCAATTGGACAGCAAATATCATTATAGCGGCTGGCCTTTTATGTTGCTTCTGGCTCTTACTCCAAGCCACCACATACGCTAGTTTCCTTGTTCCAACCAGTTCCATGGAGCCAACGCTTTTGGCAGGTGACTATGTGCTGGTGAACAAGTGGACGGTGGGTGGTAGGGTTTTCAATGTATTGGATGCCTTAGAGGGTAAGCAGGTGACTATCAGCAGACTGCCTGGATGGATGAAGATAGGGCGTAATGATGTGGTGGTGTTCAATCATCCCTATCCGGACAATCAGCGCGACAGCCTCTATATGGATGTGATGCTCTACTATGTGAAGCGTTGCGTGGGTCTGCCTGGAGATACATTGGAGATAAGGAATGCTCACTATCTGGTGCATGGTTTTGACGGGGAGTTGGGCAATCTGCGGCAACAACAGGATTTGGATGAGATGCTACGTTTCGAAGATGAGGAGACATTAAATGCCTTGGGGGTGAGAATGGATGGATTATGGGGCGACTCCGTTTTGAACTGGAGCCTTCGAGAGATGGGACCGGTGCTTATCCCCAAGCAGGGCAGCACGGTGCAAATGAATGATGAAACTTTCACTCTCTATGGCAAAATGATAGCCTGGGAGCAGGGAAAACAAGTAACTATTGATGCTACAGGTCAAGTGCTGATGGATGGTTCGCCTCTGCAAAGCTACACATTCACAAAGGACTATTATTTCATGGCAGGCGACAATGCTCCCCATAGTATTGACTCTCGCTACTGGGGTTTGGTACCTGAGGAATACATCGTAGGGGTGGTATCCCGCATCTGGAAGTCTGTCCATCCAAGGACTGAAAAGATTCGTTGGCATAGGATTTGGAAGAGTCTGAATGCCATCTAAACGCAGTTTTTAGATTATTTTTAGACGATTCTCTTTGTTAGGGAACCGTAGCTTTTTATGTTTGCAAACGGAAAGGGTAGGGAGTTTCGACTCTTATGATTCTTATGTATGAATAACTAAAAATGGATGTTGATATTTGTTAATAATTTCGGGAAGTTCATGGATACTAACGTTTGTTTTGTATCTTTGGCGAATAGAGAAGAGGTTTTTATAGCTGCTTGTTAATTATTGTTAATGGGGGGGGCGAGTCAAGAATTAATGCAATAATTGGTATTTTTGGTAACAGATAACTATAATTGTATTAATCTAAATCGTAAGATATGAAAAAGAGTGTTTTAATAGTATTGATGCTTTGTAGCATGGTTGTGCTCATTAGTTCCTGTGGCGGAAGCAACGCAGAAGTGCAGCGAGAGACCATCAGTGATTTCAAGTTGATCACGGAGGATATATACACCTCCATACCAGGAGCTTTGATGTATGGCAACGGGATGTTAGTATGGGAAGACCCTCGAGCCACAGACGGCTTTGTGCATGTGGTGGATGCTACTACAGGCGAGGAACTGCTGCAATGGGGCACAGTGGGGCAGGGACCTGAGGAATTTACCTCAGCCAACGTGTCGTTTGGCTGTCCGCCCATCCTCCAAGTGATGGACCTGAATACTGGAAAACTCGCTACAGCAAAACTGAGCCGCGATGGAACGCTT
>Ga0310786_10009099_pt1 | contig 12667 bp, 13 predicted proteins | sample AusTroGonzalo_MG_FD_203881 | JGI IMG/M metagenome (GOLD analysis project Ga0310786, IMG submission 203881) | Bovine rumen microbial communities from tropical cattle in Woodstock, Queensland, Australia - Gonzalo_03 (v2) (version 2) | ecosystem: Host-associated > Mammals > Digestive system >...
CGTCTGGCAGCAGACGGTATAACAGCAGTTGATGCGGTTCATGGAGACCATGAGCTGAGCGATCTGCTTGCGTATTTGTTTCATCGGTCGCGGTCCTTATCGAGAGAAATCAATGCGGGGGGGGTGGAAATTCGTTCTCGTATTTTACAATAGCGCACAAACCGCCGTTTGTCAAGGAAAAAAAAGAACTAAAACTGTTGAGAATGACTGAAAAAACAGGGAGATTCCTGTCGTCCCTATCTTTATAAGGTATTTAGCCCGGTGTCCGGGCCCCAGCCTTTTCTTTTCGCGGCGACCGGATGCCGACACCGCCCGTCCGCTATGATCGGCCATCACGGACATCCCCGCGATGCTGTTTCCGTTTTTCACGAACGTTTCTTGACGCTTACGTTATAGTGGACGCATCACCAACCCGCGTTCGAAAGGAAAAACAAAATGAAGACAGAAACTATCAACGTAATCCGCAGTATCCTGACCGCAGACGAAACCGTGACCAAGGACAAACTTGAAAGCGTTCTCCGCAACCTTCGCCAAACGACGGCTCCGCACCGCCATCTGATCGGAGCACGCCAGGCCATGGAAATTCTCGGCGTGAGCCGACCGACCCTCCGCGCCTATGTAAAACAGGGGTTCATCAGCCAGATTGGGTTTTCTTCCCGGAAGGTCCGGTTTGACGAAGATGAGATTCGGCGTTTCGCCGACAACGGGGCTCCGTCAACGATATCCTATCTCCGGTCATCATCGACAGGAACAACCGATGCCCCAACGGCAACTCTATTCGAAGAAACGGAGTTTGAGTTTTGATTGCTCCCTGTCATCAGACCACCCGGTTTCGGTTCGTACCAAGACCCGAAACCGGGTATACCCAGCATTACGGCGATGTCACGAAAAAAAAGTTAAAAAAATTTTGAGTTCAGTTTCCCGATTTTCCCTGTTTTTTCGAGTTTTTTCCCAGATTACATGGCGAAAAACGGCAAGATTGAAAAAACGACCGATATAGTAAGCCAGAACACCGAAGGCATGAGCCATCGGAAACCATAAGGAGATCAATCCATGAACAAAACGAAAAAGGCCGAAAAGGCCACCACGGATGCCCCCGGCATCAACTTCCAAACCACCGAATCCGTAACCGACGCCTGTCCCGAAGACACGGGAATCCAATCGCCCGTTCCCGCCCCGGAAAACGTCCCGCCAGATCCTTTTTTCTGGCGGGGGATAACCGACGAAGACGTGAAAGACGCTATCCATGGGAGTTGTCTGGAAACGATTTGCGAGGTCCTCTCAAAGAACTACCGGGGGACCCCGCCGTTCCCGATGATCCTGGGGCATGCGATCCTGCTGATGTCCGCCACACTGACACACAAAGGCGAGGAGCCGGGTTTTATCGTTGACAACAACGGCAGTCTCATTCCGGCGTTCCACATAACCCCGGCCCGCCAGTCCCGGCTTTACATCAATACGGGACACGGCAACGTCCCGAATGCATACGTCATGGTCGTGGCTCCATCCGGGGCCGGAAAAAGCCTGGGATATATTCATCTGGCGGAATCACTCGGTTATACGGTTATGAACGATGGAAGCCCCGAAGGTCTCAAGGACGCCGCAATGGAGAACCCCCACATCCTGCTTGAAATACAAGAGTTAAGCGATGTGCTGAAGGGGAGAGGTCCGCTCGGGCGGTTCAGAAAGGGTCTGACGGACATGTTCAATGCCGGAAAATTCAACGACAAATTCTCCAAGCGCACTGGCGCTCCGGAACGGTCTGCTCCATGGTTCTATCCCTCTGTGTATGCCGCGATCCAACCGGAATTGCTAAAAGCTCTCGGGCGGGAACTGGATATCGAACAAGGTCTGTTCGGTCGGTTCCTGGTCTTCACGTTATCCGAAAGCGACATGGGATATGCTTTCAACCCGTGCAACCGGGACGATGAAGAAGACCTGAACCGGTTGTATCTCCATCTTCGCGCAATTTCAGAAATAAAAGGAGTCGTGGATGTTCCCGATCCAGAATACAACACGAAATTCACGGAACCGATTCTTGCTGAAATATCCAAGATGATGAGACCACTCGTCCTGCGTTACGGGAACGAGTATCTGCCACGTATCGCGCTGATGTTGGCCATCTCGAACGACCCCGCGAACATTTCGCAAACGCCGCCCGTGCTGACGACTGTCCATCTTGAGCGTGCCAGCATCATCCTTTACCGGATTCTGGCGATGGCGGAAACGGCTTTGGGGGCGCTGACCAATTTGGAGGGACACGCCCGGAGTCTGGAAGAAAACCTCCAAAAGATGGTCCAGCTCATCGACCGGCTCAGTGAAACAAACGGGGCGGGACTACTCCTTAATCAGATCAGCCGGAATTCCAACAGGACTGGATGGGACAGCAAGACCCGCGAGGACCTGCTCAATGAACTGGCGGCACGCGGCTGGATCGTAATTGCCAGAAATGGTCAGAAAATCGAATCGGTCGAAAAAGGCTGTCGCATCGCTCTCAACAGGCCTGAGATTCCGTCTGGAATCCTGTAAACAGAGGCATCAAGGTGAACGCTGAAATCGTCATCGTTAATGTTCAACGGGATGTTCGACAAGGAAACGTCGAACATCCCGGAAACAGCGGATTTGCGGCATCGGCCGATCGTTTCAGGAGCGAATCTGAGCAGAGAAACCATGCCGGACGAATTTTCTACTTCAAGTATAAAATCTACTTATATATATACTGCCAGTCTATATATATAAGTAGATATTTGTGTTTGCGCGCACGTGTCTTATATTTAAAAAAGACCTTCTGGTGCAGTTTACATACCCCCGGACATGTGGCGATACGGTATGGGACGATACACCCGATATCTGCCTTGTCGATACGCGCCCCCCCCTGTCTTGACGACAGCTCCCGTTTTGTGCGGATTCTTTGTTTACCGGTCCGCATTATTGTAAATCAAACACATTTTTCGAAAGGAATCATTAACTATGATTCTCCACAAACAGTATTTCCCGAGCGACAACGCTGATGCCGACCACAAGGCTGACAACGGAGCCGCAACTAACGGAAAAAACGAATCGCCTCTTCCCACTGACAAGGGAAATTCAAAGGCTTCCGTCACCCCGCCAATGGATGTGGCGGGCAAACCCGACACTGCGCCGCAGGAACCAACAGGAAAGACAATTCCCGGCTCGGTGGCACAGAATCACGCAAAAGAACCCCAGCTGCCTCGGAAGGAGCATGACAAACGCGCAGCGGACAGAAGGCGTGAATCACAAGGACAGGCAGACTTCGGCAACTTCCACAAGGCCGACTGCCATTATTCCTCACACAAGCAGGAAAACCGGAAGAAACGTCACTATCATCCGGTCAGGAACGGGAAAACGCTCCAGTGTGCCAATAGGCTGGAAAACGCATCCCAACCGGCAAATCGTCCCTCTGATGACGAAGCCGGAAACGACGGCAAACAGAAGACAACAGCTGAAAGGCGAAGGAACTGCAAGCCTCAACCGATTCAAAGCAGGAACCGCCAGAGTCACAGCGGAAACGCCTCTGGAAAGAGCTGCGAATCACACGGACAGGAAACAACCGACATGCCAGCACCACAGGTCGGCAAACCTCCTTGTCCTGACAACCGACCACACCAGGGACATGAAAAGCAGAACAAAGATTATGACGTCCCCGGTGTGCATCCCCAAGGGAAACGTACTCCTGCAGGCACGCGGAAAGACGGTTCCCTCTCGAAACCTCGACACACTGTCGGGGCAACGGGCAATAAGGCGACGTGCAAGACATTAGCTGAAAAGCGAGGGAAGCATGCGCCTCAACAGACCACCGTTTCCAGCAACCCACGGACCACAGAAGGACAGAACAAAAGGTCCGCCGGAGGGAAACCCTGGTCGAAAGACGTGTTGATAGATACCGGCAAAAAGAAAGCATCCGGTGGTCTCCCTCATCACGCAAACTCACAACACCGGAACAAGCCACCCATGGCGGTCTACGACCCCTGTCTTGGCAGACATCCGATTCCGGTGTGCGACTACAAGGACCTTATGGCCCTTATAGCCGATGATACGAACTTTCTGGAAGCCCTGCGGAAAGTGAACAGCAAGCCCCACAAGGCCGCTGGTTACGACCACAAGGATGTCCGGGAAGTATGCACCCCTCTGCTCGCCTCTAAACGCAAACGGGATGAGATACGAAACGAACTGCTGAACGGGACATTCCAACCCTACATAGTCAGGACGAAATTGATTCCCAAGAAAAACGGAAAGTGGCGGACACTTGGAATAGCCATTGTGCTTGACAGAATCGTGCAGACGATGATCATTCAGGTAATCTCCAGATTCTTTCCGGAAGGTACCTGGAGCCCCTTCTCGTTTGCATACCAGGAAAAGCGCAGTGTCGCTAACGCGATTACCGAAGTGAATCACATCAGAGAGGAAGGCTACGAATTCTGCGTTTGCCTGGACTTGAAAGCCTTCTTCGACAATGTGCCTCATTACCGGCTAATGGAAAAACTCAAAGTCCACCTGCGGGACCCACGCGTGATCGACCTTGTTACCAAGTTCCTCACTCCCGTGATCGCAGGACGTGACGGCGGTTTGATACGAAACCGGTTAGGTACTCCCCAAGGAAGCGTTTTGTCCCCATGGTTGGCTTCTATGCTCTATCTTCATGAGCTGGACATGGAACTGACGCAACGAGGGCTCTGCTACATCCGCTATGCGGATGACGTCACCATCTTTTGTCGCTCCCTCTGCGCTGCTAAACGGATACGGGCGAGAGTGATCCGCTTCATTGAAGAAACCATGAAGTGTCCGGTGAACCGGGAAAAGACCACCATCGTCAGTATTCGCAAGCTCGCAGTCCTTGGTGTCTGCTTGGACAAGGGACGCTGGCACATCCAGCGTGACAAGGAAACGGAGGCTTGTGGAAGTTTCCTCCGTGCCCTGGAGATGTACTCCAAGTCGAAAGACGAGGCAGTATTGAGAAAAGCCGTGGCCCGCATGACCGGATTCATCCAGCACTACCGGAGGATTCCCGGACTGGCCAGAAAGGACCTGAAGGACCTCGCAAAATGGTCTACCCGCAACTGGATTCGGTTGCTGGGGAAACCATGGGGCGACGAATTCAAGTCGAAGCTGTTCTTACAGCTGTATATCATGTGAGTTAAACCCGCTCTTTTGAGCACTGCGGTACAATCAGGGCAACTTGGTTGTACCGCATTTCGCATTTTTCGACGCTTTCCTGCCGTTTCCTGCTTTTTTTGCTTAATTTCGGACATTTTTCCGGCAGAATAAGGTGACGGGGCTGGATGAGCCAGTTCTGCAAACAAAAAACCAAACAGAGGAGAAAAAAATTATGAACACCTCAACCATGCTCGGAAAGACTCTCATCTTCGCCGGGCTCTCGCTCGCCGTCGTCCTGGGAATCTGCGGTTTCCGCTCCAACTGGACTACGGTGAAACTCGCCGGGAAATCCGCGTCCATCACCGAACTGGATCAGCGTGCACGTCCGTTCTTCGAGGAGGCGCAGCGGAACGTCCCTGCCGCTGTCGCCAAGCTGACCGAAACGAAGACCATGCTGAAGCTCTGCTGGTACGAGTTTCCAGGCAAAACGAACGACAGGGAAACGCAGGCCCTGATTCAGTCGATTCTAGAGAAGCCGATCTTTGAGCCGTGCCGCAAGGGGGCCGCAGTCTATGGATGCGCGATCAACAAAGACGCAGCCAGCGGCAGCATCGCCGAAATCGGCAAAAGCGCCGTTGTGACCACGCTCTATTCGGCTGGGGGACTGGGCTTGGAAGCCGTATTCATGCGATCCACACTCAGATCAATGAAAACGATTATCAAGGCCGCTTCCGGTCGGCTTTCCAAGTTCCTGGGGGCCGGAGCTGCATGTGCCGCTGCGGATGGACCGTTCCCGTTTGGCGATACCATCGGTGTGACACTGGCGGTTGGTGGCACCTGGCTCTGCATCCGCGACCTCAAAGCCGTGCAGAAAGATCTGGCAGGGGCGTTGGAGGAAGCGATTCGGCAGGCGATTGACGAATACAGAAATCAGTGCAGATTGGAGGCCATACGATGAAGACCGCCTTGATCTTGTTCCTCGCCATGATGACCGTATTCGCCTCAGCCATGTCGATACGCCGCCCGTTCCGGAAACCTGCGCCTCATCCGATAACCACACGGCCCGTAGTGACAAAGCGCCCCGCGAACACGACGCACCCTGTGGAGGTGAAACGGCCTGTGAATACCACACATCCCGTAGAGACGACGTCCCCCGTGGAAAAGTCCAATCCCATCTCTTGGAAGAACGTCGCGGCGGGCGGCGCAGCTGCGGGGACCATTGTTGCCGCATACAAACTGAGCGACGGCGTTGAAGAGGGCATGAAGACCGCCGCTGAGAAAGCCCCCGTGACATTTCTCAGCTCAATCACGCTCTCTTCCATCATCCTGCCGGTGATCCTTGTCATCGGCATTCCGCTCGCAGGATTCTTCATCCTGACGCACCTCTCACACTGAACTCACAACCGAAAGGATACAACATGGAAATCGTACTCAACAAAACCGAGTTGGCCGGGGCACTTCCCGCCCTGGGGAAACTGGTCTCCCGGACGTCCCTTATCAGGGCGTACCAGGCGATCCAAATCGAAGGCAAGACGAACACGCTCTACTTCCGCACCCACAACGACACGGAGGAAATCGAATTCCGACTGCCCGCCGATCTGGAAAACGACTTTCCTGCGGCGATGGTCGAATTCGAGCAGTTTCGCCTCGCTGTCCGTAACAGTAAGAAAAAGACAATCGTTCTGGAATTTGATAAGGGAGATGTTCTCATCGACGGAATCAAGCTCTATCCAATTGCAGGCCGTTTCCCTGAGCCGGATGTCATCCCGGATCGTGATGCCTGCGTCACAGAACTACCTGCCGACACCCTCTCCGCAATGTCTCTGCTTGCCCCTCTCACGGACAAAGGAGCGGACGTTCGCAAGGTCCTCGGCGGGATCAACATCAGCCGGGACGGGTTCACCGCAACCAACGGAAAGGAACTGTCGAACGTCCCGCTTCCCCTCGAAACAACGGGGAGCGTCACGATCCCATTCCCGCTCGCTCTGCTCGCAACAAAAGCATTCGGCGAATCCGGCAAACTCTCGACATGGCAGAAAGAAGAGGACACACACTTCGAACTCATACTCGGCAGGTGGACCTGGCGGGCAAAGGCGTTCAAAGAGAACTACCCGAACTGGAAGCTCATCGTGCCGGAACGCAAGGTGACGACGCACTGCGTGAGCTTCCAACCGGACAGAGTCGAACGCCTTCTGCGTTATCTGAAGAGTGTCCCCGACGATCCGCAGAACAACAATGGTATCAAGATGAGCCGTCTGTCCGAAATCCCGGACAACCTCCATCTCGAAAGCTCAAACGGAATGCTGTTCAGCGTACTTGCCGTGTTCGACGAGAACTGGGGCGACCTGAGCTTCACTATCAGGAAAGAGTTCCTTGCTCATCTGCTGAATGCGGGACACACCCGGATCGAACTGAACGACGCCTACGGTCCGATTGTCGGCGTCGGCGGCACGGGTCAATACATCGCCATGCCCATCCGTCCCATGAAGACGCAGACAGCAGCATCCGAGCAGAAGGAGACTGCCCCTGAACCCCAGGCAAACCAAATCGAAAACCCCACAACCCCAAATAAGGAGTCTACCACCATGATCGACACCAACACGATCACCCACACCGTGTCTGCGTCCATGCAGACGTTCACCCCGAACAATGAACCCGCAAAAGAACTGAATCCGCTCGACGAGTTGGCGGCGAACATCGAAGCGATGAAGTCGAAACTGAAAATCATGTTCGACGAATCCGCCGCCATGAGCCGCAAGGTCCGCGAGGTCGCCCTCGCACAGCGGCAGAAGGAACGCGAATACGTCCAGACGAAGCGTACCATTGAGCGCATCCGGACCGCCAGCGGCTTCTGAACCGTCATCCCCCGACATCATTCCAACACCGCCCTCGGCAGATCGTCACTGTCGGGGGCTTTTTCAACCCCACGAAAGGAGCGATTACCATGCTCAAACTCAACGCATCCTACAGCAAGAAAGTCCCGGCTGACACGGATTATAGCAGCCAGTCCTACCACGCGTCCGTCGAAATCGAACTCCCCGACGGCCTTACCCCGGACCAGCTCAACGCAAAAATCCGTGAAACGTTCGCGCTCGTCCGTAACAGCGTGGAATCCGAACTGCACGGAAACACGGTTCAGCAGCCCGCGCAGATCCCCCAGACGCCGAACACGCAGTCCCAGCCGGGGCTGTACGACACCCCTCCGCAGAACGCATCGTCGAAGTCCGCCTACGGCAAGAAGAATGGCACGGCCTCGGATGCTCCCGCTTCGCCCAAACAGGTCAAGTATCTCCTTGATCTCGCCCGCCAGTTCGGAATCAACCCGGAACAAATCAAGGCCAAGTTCAACGTCCCCTCGCTCGAAAGCATGACCAAAACGCAGTGCAGTCGCGCCATCGATGAGCTCAGCGGAAAGGCGGCTTGATCATGGAACGCAAAATCGAAACTGTCCGAGAGACGCCGCACTGGTCGTACTCGGCCTTCAATACTTACCTCACGTGCCCGATGCGGTACTACTTCCGCTACATCGAGCACGCCGAGGTGGAACGAACCTCGATCAGCATTCCGTTCGGCCGAGCTTTCCACGCCGTCCTGAGCGACCGTGCGAGGAAGGGCACCAGCTACACCATTGAGGACGCGAAGGAAGACTTCGCAGTCTACTTCCGGGGCGAAACTGAGGTCAGCGAAAACCTGACGTACAAACAGGATGAGGATTACTGGTTCTGGGAGCAGAGAGGCTGCGATATGCTCGATGTCGCCCTCGCTGAATGGCCTGACGACTACTGCGTAAAGTCGGTAGCCGAGGCATTCAGCGTGGATGTGCCGGGATTATCAAAGCCGCTCATCGGAGAATTCGACCTCGTTACTGTTGACGGTGGAGACGAAACAATCTGCGACTGGAAAACGGCGTCTGTGAAATGGCCTGCGGGGAAAGCCGACCGTGATCTTCAGGCGACAATATTCTGTTTCGCCTACCATAAGAAGCACGGCGTGCCCCCGATGTTCAGGTTCGACGTTTTCACCAAGGCGAAGAATCCCGCACATCACCAGTTCTACACGTTCCGAGGGCTGGATGACTTCGACCGCTTTGTCTTCTTTGCCGGACAGACAGAGCGGGCCATCGACACGGGGATCTTCCTCCCCATCGAATCCTGCATGAACTGCGCTGAATGCGCCTACGGTAGCCGCTGCAAGGCGGCGCACAGAAAGGTTGCGTGAATCATGCTGATAATGGAAGAAGGCAAATACGTCAGCAGGGACGAGGTTGGACGGATTGATACGCCCAGCTCGACCGACACCTGGCGTCCGGTTCCGCACATTGATGTGATCGAAGCCGTGACCGAGGTCATCAAAGTTCACCGCTGGGACATCGAAAGCGAACGGTTCGGCCTCGCCAGTGACGGACAGAAGATGTTCGGCGTCATGGAAATCACACGCTCGTCCTCTCCTCAATGGCACCGCTGCATCGGAATCCGAAACAGCCACGACAAATCCCTTGCCGTTGGTCTGTCAGCCGGAATCGTTGTCCTTGTCTGCTCGAACCTCGCCTTTGGCGGTACCCGCCTCATCAACCGCAAGCACACAAGCCGGATTGATCTGAACGAACTGATTGCCCGCGCTGTCGCTTCGCTGGAGGACGACTTCCTGACGACCGAGACCGTATGCGAAGACCTGAAGGATACGTACATGAAGGATGACGACGAGGCTCGGAGCTGCATTGTCAGAGCAGCCGAGCTTGGCGTCATCAATTCGAGCGACATCCTCCCCGTCTATCGCGAGTTCAAACAACCGTCACATGACGAGTTCAGGGAACCGACCCGCTGGAGCTTGCTGAACGCGTTTACGGAAACCGTGAAGAAATACCCGACCCAACGCATGGATCATTCCTACCTCGCATTGAACAGAGCCTTCGGCCTTGATGGTCGTCAGGCCGCCATCTTCGCCTGAACAAAAAGCTCGTCTCTCCGCTTCAGACGTATTGAACCCGCCAGGAGGTGATAAGGAAGAACTCAAAGCGGAGAGCACCTGATGTGACCCTGATGCAGTCACTTCGGTGAGTCCTGCATCCCGGAGGTCAGGGAGTGTACGCCCTGATCTCCGGCTATCTTTTTTTACACAGCATCCATCGCGGGCTTGAAAAAGACGGCAACGCGTGGTATCTTATATCGATTTCGGAAAGCGGGGGACGAATGTGGGACGAATGTTTCCTCCGCCAGTTCGAAATCAGCGAAAAACGTCGCAAAGAAACGGTATTCGTCAAACTTGCGTCAAACAGCTCCTAATTCGACCAAATGCCGGACATGGAGAAAACGTAATTAAAAGATCAAAACAAGCATCCTCGGCGACAGAAACAAGGAAAACAACACAGCAATACAACCTGTTAAGCTGAGGGGAGTTACAAAATCGAGACAAAAAAATGGTGGTGTTCAAAAGGCAAAATGCGAAATGTTCTCCGATGTCAGTTTTTCGCAAACTTTATGACAGATTTGTCTCAGCCAATCTGAACTCAGATGAACTGATTTTTCTCTGCGGAGACGCCAAAGAGTTTCAGCACTTAAAAATGTAGAGGGGCGAGGTTTCGCGTATGCCTCGGTTTTAGGGGTACGTCAACTTTTTTTTGCAAAACGGAGAAATAATCGTGTGGTTTTGAGGCGAAAAAGAGAAAGTCGTGAATTGTTGTATGTATGATAATTGGGAAGTGGACGTTTTGACGTTTTTTTGTGGCTGTCCGGAGCTTTCATTCGGCAATTTGACGGGATTTTATTCGGCAACTTAGCGCGATTTCATTCGGCAACTTGGCGCGATTTCATTCGGCAACTTGGCAACCGTTTTGAGCAATTTCACCACCCAAACACAGAAGGTCAAATTGTGTACGCACTGCGTACATAATTGGATTGTCCTCATGTTGGGGATGGAGACGACGGCATGATCTCCGTCTTACAATTACTCTTCGGAAGATGCTTCCACGAACTCCGCATCAACGGTCGAGGTCACGATCAACACTGCCTCCTGTCGGAAAAGATTTTTGTACTGTCGGGCGATTCGCCGGACTTTTTCTTTTGCATCGGATGAAGCCAGGATCACGATGATGCGTGAATCCTCGCGCATGGTGACGGGAGCCTCATCCGACTTCCAGTAGCCGGTTGCACGTATAGTCGTGTAGCCGTCGGGAAACTCCGCCGTCACATACTCATCGCAGAACTGTTCCCATTCCGCTTCCGAGACTATGCCATCGCTTTGGGACATCCCGCAGAAGATTCTATATTCCCGCCAGTCCCCGGACAAAGAGCAACGGCATCCCGTGAGAAGTAGAGACGAGAAAAAAAGAAATGATAAAAGAATCCTGTTCATTTCATCCCCTTGATCTTCTCCATCTCCGCCTCATCGAGCTCCCGGATATTACAGAACCATGCCGGCAATCCAACCGGCGGCAAGGAGAGGCAGATTATAACGTCCGCAACGTCCGGGCTATTTATTATGAGGAATACGGCAAGGCTGTGCCGGATGAGGCGGAGAAAAACAGGGGGAAGAAAACCGTTACCCTCTGTTCAGCATGATTGCGCCCAGATTCCGGATGGAATCCAGCGTCGGTTCGAGCATGGCGCGTTCCTCATCCGTCATATCCGGGCCGATCTCCAGTTCGATGGCCTCGACGTTGTTCAGCATGTTCGTAGCGTTCGCGACTGCTTCATCCCTCTGTTCGGGAGTCATGTCCCCCATCCAGTTGTCGGCGGTATTGCCCATCATGTTGATCATGCTGCTCATGAACGTCATCATCATCCGCGTTCTTGCCTGGTCCTCCGGCGACATTTCGCGATAGGTGTCGAGTCCCTGCCAGACAGTTTCCACGGCTTCTTCCGGGGTCTGCTTGTGGAACTCCTTCTGCGGCTCCTGAGGTTGTTCTGCCGGTTGATCGCCCCAACCCTGGTTGGAACCGCCAAAATCGGAGAACGTCGAGGCGAGGTCGACTTTCTTCTTGACCTTCGGACCGTGACGGCGGACCTTCGGCGGAGCATCTTCATCCTCTGCATGATCCGCCTCGGCTGTCGAGGGCGGGATCTGTCTCGTTTGCATTGTTTTGAACGTGGTGAACCCGAGAATAGCCGCCAAGACCAGTCCGATCAAGGCGATTCCGGCGACTTGCTTTCTTTCCATAGAGAATGCTCCTTCGTTTTGAACAGAAAAGATCACTGCTGTCCAGGAAAAGTTCAGGGGGATAATTACTCCGACAAAAAAAATATAGCACCATTCTCTCAAAAGTCAAACTTTCTTCATGAGGTGCTGCTTCCATCGCTGCAACCTGATCAGGATGAATCTGATACTTGCTCGCAATCTCGGCAATGGTCAATTCCCCGCGCAACGCTTCCAGCGCCACACGGCTCTCGAACTTGCTGTCGTACGTCTTTTCCGGATTTCTCGAAGATGCTTTCCGAGGCAGCATCGAAGTATGCGGCAGATAAAGACTGCGGGAGAAGGCAGAGGCAATCGATTCAATATCGATCTTTGCGACAACACAGAAAAAACTGAAAAAAAGCTTGTATTTTATCTTCGA
>Ga0310786_10009101_pt1 | contig 12665 bp, 16 predicted proteins | sample AusTroGonzalo_MG_FD_203881 | JGI IMG/M metagenome (GOLD analysis project Ga0310786, IMG submission 203881) | Bovine rumen microbial communities from tropical cattle in Woodstock, Queensland, Australia - Gonzalo_03 (v2) (version 2) | ecosystem: Host-associated > Mammals > Digestive system >...
AACATTTTGAGCCAATACAGGATTGGAAGAAAAAGTAAGTGACGCACAGCAATCTGTACGTGAGATTGAAAACGAACTTGCTGAATGATTTACGAATAGAGTAGAAACAAAAAAGGAAGACCAACACCAGATAGAAATAATATGTCCAAAATGTTATCATAAATTTTACTTTCAAAAATAATTCGTAATGGAAGATATTCAAACAAAATTTGAAAGGATATTAAATCGTCCATATAGATTTGCAAAGACAATGGTAAAATTTCCACATTTTTACATTGTCAGAGAATATCTAAAATTTGACGATAGGAAATTGTATGATGAATTTTGAAAGTATATAGAAGAACACGGATACAAAAAATCACGATATGGTACAGAGTATTCATATCTAAAAGTATGAGGATATAAATATCGAATGATTGGTAATATATTAAATAGAACACCACTAACAGAAGAACAATTGAGAATCGATATTGAACCATATGAAAAGTATATAAAAGAATGAGTAGAATATATTGTTGAAATGCACAAAAGAAAAAATGTAGATTAGTATACAATTATATTGACAAATACCTATTTTATACGTTTTATTTGTGTAACTATAAAGAATACGAAAATGGTAAAAACAAAATACGATTATGTTAAGATGAAATTAGAGTTTTTTCATTCCGAGTATGATACGGTGCTTGGTTGGATGAAAGCACATAATCTTTGAGGCGAAAAGTCTGCTTTGTACAATAAGATAAGTAAGTGGTGACCTGAAAAATCAGAACGAATGGCTGATTTGGAACGTAAAGCACTTGAAAGAGCTAAAAGGAATGCTGTTTGAAAATTAGAATTGTCACGTGATATATACTTATGAATGAAAATGCGTTCTTTTATGTTGCTATCAAAACGTTTGAATGATTTTGAAGGTAAAAAGGATAAAGATTGAAAAATCATTGAAAACGAGAAGATAGACGTATCAGAAGTAAATACGATAATCAAACTCGTAAAGACAGAGTTAGGAGAGCCTACGCAGGTAACGAGAAATTACAACGTAGAGCCAATTGACGATAAACTAACTGATGAGGAAAAAGACCTTGTAGAGAAAATCATTATTGAACAGAATAAAAAGAAGAAAAAATAATTTATTTAAAAAGCGTACGAATGAAAAACAACTTACAAGAGTTAGAGAGACAGATGTACTGTTGAAGTCCTCGAATAAGGAAATATTATTTTACGCAAAAGAATAAATTATACGAATTTGCAAGATTTTACTTTCCAGAATATTTTACGTTTGACACGCCACAGTATATTATAGATTTCTGTAATGCGTTAGATGAATGAAAAAATGTATTTTTCGAATGATTCAGATGATGTGCTAAAACGACAATTACACAGGTCTATGTAATATATTGTGTTGCGAATAAACTACGTAGAAATATAATGTGGTATAGTTGAACAATTGGAAACTCTGTCGAGAATACAACGTACATTGTAAACTGATTGATTTGATGAAACAATCTTGAACCAACACGTCTTGTTAAAGATTATTGACAATTATTCTATTGATGAAGTGATAATGCGTTTATGAGATACCAGGATAAAAAGGTAAAAAGTACGTGAGGGTTTATTACTGAAAATGAAGTGTACGTACGTGCTATGTCATTGTGAACGAGTCCGAGATGAAAAAACTTTACAGCGTCAGATTGAAAATTTAGACCTGACTTATTAATATTTGACGATGTCGATACAATGGCGAGTGCAAGATACAAAACACACATAGACAAAAATTATGATTTTATGTTGAATGAGGTACTATGAGGTACAACAAACGCTTGTCAATTAGTATTCTTATGAAACACGATTTACGAGGATTGATTAGTACCAAGATTCCGTGAACATATCAAAGACGATAAAAATCGAGTAATAATAAGGCAACCTATATACAATGACAAACACGAAATTGTATGGAATAGATTTGTAGAGACTGACGAGGAATGTGATAAATTGAATCGTTGAATAACCGAAAGTAACAAAAAATATACATCGTTAGAAACAGAACGTAAAAGATTGTGAAAAATCTCGTTTGAGCAAAACTATCTATTAATTCCGTACGTTGCGTGACAGCATATTGTTACAAGAGATATGATTCGTTACAATAGCGATTGTATTAATTATTGATTTGACAGGATACAGATTTGAGTAGACCCTGCAATATCTGAAAAACAATGAGCCGATAGATTCGCTATAACAGTAACGTGATTTGATAGAGAGCGTAGATATGTTTTGGAGAGTATAGGACTTGAATGAGTCGAAAAAAACATAAAAAGAGCGTGACGCGTTGTAAAAAATTTGTACGATAAACGACACGCCGATAGAGTATGTGTGGAAACGGTTGCGTACCAGGCTGTGTTAAAAACGATATTTAAAGATATGTGAATGGCTGTAAGTGAGATAAAAACGAGTAGAGACAAAGTTACGAGACTATTAGAAAAACAAACGTTATTTGAGGATTGATTAGTGTACTTTTATCCTGATTGAACAAGGGAACTTGTAGATGAATTATTGGCGTTTCCTAATGGTGAACACGACGATTACTGTGACAGTTTACTCTTCTCATTATACGAGACAAAAGGACACTTTTTTATATCTGCAATATAAAATGAGAAAATCAAAAAAACCTATAGCACAAAGAGGTAATCGAGAACCTGTAAAGAGTTATGCGTTGGATATTCTCGCGTGTGAAACACTCGTATTAGAATTTTTGCACGAATGAAAGGAAATTGATGAGGAAATTACTCCAATTACTGAAATATCATTATTTGAGTTTTGGAAATTCATAGAGAAAAAACGTGCTGAATATTCGATTGATTGTGGATATAAACCTATGAAAAAATAATTTTATATTTTAACTATATTCAAATGAGATTTGAGGCAAAAAGAGTATTAATGCTATTAGTATTATTATGAGTTGTAATTGCTTGTTTATGTTTATCGTGATGTACAGACGCTGAAATTGCGTCACATAATTTGAGTAAACGCTCTGATTATTTTGAAATTCCACGTAGAGTTGTGTTTTATAACTGAATTACAAATGAATATATATTAGAAATAGAATGATATTGTTCTTTACAAGCAAATGACAGTTACGACCATAGTGATTGAAATATAGCAATCGTATGTAAAGATTGAGACGGTTATAAAAAGCACTATTTATGATTGTCAGACAATGTAACGTACATAATCGAACAATTAGACGCACAGGTTGTAAGTGCAAATCATTATAAAGTAATATTCAAGCCAAGTGCAATCGTACCAAGTATTGAATTAAGATAGTTTTTTATTATTTAAAATATTTGAGAAATGACAGAAAACGAGAAAATTTACACTCCTATTGATGAGGTTAGTTTTAAGGTTGAGGAGACAATACACCACGAAAGCGTTGTAAATGTTCCTGAACAATTGCAGAATATTGCAAATGTAATAACACAGATGAAAGTGTATGTAACAAACATACAACAATTAAAAGAAAAATTTTATACATCTGTTGAGTGGTATAATAAACGAATCGAGATACTCGCTGAATGAGTTAAAAAAGGAAATATTCCTATGGAATTACCTGAAAAAATGAATATCGAGGCTGATTTAGATTTGAGTAAATTCGATTGTGAAAAACTACCTGTAATAAGCATAAAAAGGACAGATGTACCTAATGAAACAGAGAATACAGAGTGAAGTGCTGAATAATGTTTATAGAGATAAAAAGCGTCCGTAAGGGCGTTTTTTATTTTTGTTTGTTTTTTTACTTGCTTTTATAAAAAAATCATTATAAGATGACTATATAAAATTTATATTAAAAACACGATTCAATGAAAATCTTTTGAAGGGAAATTTCAATCAAAAAAACAACGCCTGAAATTATCGAGAAAAAAAACTTTTTATGACACGTATGAGGAGTACGTAGTAGTTTTTTTTCTGAATTTGCTAGTTGATTGTATACAGTATCGCTAAACACGTTTTACGATTTGTATAAGATGAATTGAGATATAAGACAAGCAGTAAGAAAAATCGCCAATTCAGTGAGTAGAAATTGAATATATTTGATAGATATGAAATGAGATATTTTAGACGATTGAAATATTACAAATGAAATAAATAACTATTTTAAGACGCCTACATTTTTGAGTTTTAAAATTGATTTGTTTAGAAATTATTTATTGAGTGGAGAATTGTACGTAATACCTATGTATAATTTGAAATGAGAAGTAAAATGATTTCAGGTAATAGATAGTAGGTTGGTATCGAAAAATGTCGACCAATATGGAAATATAATAGAATATGTTGTATCGTCAAATGTTGTTTGAACGCCAAAAGTGAAATATAGACTTGACGAAATGTCGTTCTTTAAGTTAGAACCTGATATAAACTATGAAGTAAATGGAATGTGATTATTGCACTGAATCGTTTACGACGCACTTTCAGACTTAGAGGCAATGAAAACGAATTACTCATTATATGAAAATCAGAGTATTCCAAATAGTATGTTATTATTAAATGACGATTTGTCAGAGAATGAGATAAAAATAGCAAAGGAACAGTTTGAGACAGAGTTTCGTGGTAGTACAAATGCACATAAAATATTGATTTGATGAGGAGTAAAAGAAATCAAAACGATTTCGTTGACGCCTCGTGATATGGAATTTATCAATCAGAGGAAAATGACAACCGAAAAAATAAGTGCTGTATTCGGAGTTCCAAAATCAATATTATGATATGTCGACAATGTAAACTATTCAAATGGACGCGAAATGAGAAAAGAGTTTTTGGAGTGAACAATCAGACCTTATGAAGTTGATTTTGAGAATATTATAAACACACTTATCAATCAATTTTTACCAAAAAAATATGATAAGTATGTATTAAAATGTGACGGAGAGCAATTAGAGGAAACAAACGAACGATACGAATGACAAAGAGCCGATATAGATAGATGAATATTAACGATAAATGAAGTAAGGATTGACAGATGATTACCACCAAGCAAAGAGCCTAATTGTGACAAACATATTACATCGAGATGAGCAGTTTTATTGGAAGATATTGCGTTAGACCCTGTTTTACCAAGTAACGAGTAATTAATGAGCCTACCAGTGAATTATAGGAGAATACTAACGAACGAAGTGAAAGCGTCAACAATATGTCAAAAATCGTTTAAAAAGCAGAAAAAGGTCTTAATGGTAAATTTGAAAGATTTGTACGAGAATTATCAATATAACGTGGAACTATGTTTTAATCAATTACAGAATGTTAAAGTCGATTTGTATAAAAAAGTTGATTGGCAATATATAATGAATAATTGAGAAGTGCTTGAATGATTATGGACGGCTATGTGATTGTACGATATGATTGAGGAGTTAAAGACACCAATAATAAAAGCAGTGGAGAAATGATATAAAAAAACGTACAGATTATTAGAGAGTAAACTTGCAGAAAATTGATTCACGTATTATCCTGAATTATGAACTGATTATGCTAATATGCGAGGAGAGTTAAATATGAGTACGTACAAGTGAGCAATAAGTTATACGACGAAACGAGAGGTAATAAACACTATTAAGCAATGATATGATAATGGACGAGACTATACGACGCTATCGGAACAAATCGAGAAAATAAACAAAAAATTATTTTGACTACCAAGAGCAAAAACGATTGCTGTAACTGAAATATGAAAAGCGTATGAATATTGAAACTACCAACCTGTGAAATTGTTAAATAGTGTATGAATACCAATTAAAAAGAAACGACAGACGTGTGACGATTCGAAAGTACGTGAGGCACATATGGAATGTGAAATGGAATGACGGGTAGATTTGGACTTTGAGTATCCGAGCGTATGACAGAAAATATGTCCTGAATGAGTAAATTGTAGATGTACGATGTTATACCAAGTAGGAGATAGAGACTTCAACCCAAATATATAACGATTTATTTTATAAATATTAGTAATGAAGAAATTCAAAAGTAAAATGATTAAAGACACAGACGCTTTTCAAATAAAAGCGAAGTCTGTTAAAGAAATAACAGATGAAAATGGTGCTGTGTCAATCGAGGTAGAATGATACGCCTCTACAAAAAACAAGGATAGAGGTAACGATATTGTTGAGCCTGAAGCTTTTAAGAGTGCAATGGAAACGTATATGACGAATCCTATTGTACTTTTGCAACACGATATGGATAAACCTATTTGAATCGTGACAGACGCTGTAATAGATGATAAATGATTATTTATTAAAGCAAAAATTTCAGAAGACGAAGATTGAGTATTCTCGAAATTAAAAAATGGAGTATTGAGATGTTTTTCGATATGATACAGAATTAAAGATTTCGAGGATAGAGATGTCTATGATTCTGAATGAGCCTATATTTGAGGAGAATGTGTAATTAAAGATTTGGAATTATACGAAATATCAATCGTAAGTGTTCCAATGAATCCATACGCATTAGTTAAATCTATGTCAAATTGTTTTGAACAGGAAGAAGTTGACGAATGAGACGCAACAGAGGAAGTTGCTGAAAATGTTGAAACAGAACAACCTGAAAATAACGATGTTGAAAATGTTGAAACAGAAAACACTGAAGCAGTTGAGACAGAAGAAAAGGAAATTGTTGACGAAAATGTAAATGTTACAGATGAGGAAAGAGTTGACGAACCTGAAACAGAGGAGACTGTAACAGATGAGACAATCGAAACAGAGGAAACAAAAGAAGTTGACGAAACTGAAACAGAATGAGATTGTACAGAAGAATGTACAACATCTGTTGAAGAAATGGACGAAATGATTGACGAAAATAAAAACGAGACAAACGAACAAACAGAGGAAGAAGTAAAAGAAGAAAACGTTGAATCAAACGAAACAGTTGAAGAAACTGTTGACGAATGAGCAGACGAACAACCTGAAATAGACGAACAAGACACGAATGAGAAAGACGATTCATCTGAAAATGTTGTTGAAACCACAACAGACGAAAAAGTCGATAAGAACGTAAACCTCAAAGAAATGTCGAGAAAGTCAATTAAAGCGTTTATCGAGTCTGAAACAAAGGCTAATAATGAGAAATTACTTGGAGATGTAAAAAATCTTATTAGTCAAAAAGACGAGGAAATTGCAACTTTAAAATGAGAATTAAAAGCAACGCAAGACGCCTTGTTGAAATGTGCAGAATACATATCTGACATTGATACCGTTTTGACTAATACGGTGCAAAAAAAATGAGTTGCGTACTACAAAGCTGAAAAGCAAAATAAGAGTATGTACTCTGATGTTGTAAAATTAGTCAAAAATATTTAATTTTTAAACTATTCGAGAATGAATAAAAAAGTATTAGATTTAATCGTTTCTGCAAAGAAACTTGTAGACAAAAATTTCGATGAAAAATCATACGTAGAAAACATCGAAGTTAAAGATGCAGAAGATGTTGAAACAAAGGCAAATGAAGTAATGAATACAGGTGCTACTGCTTTTGGTACAGAATTGATACCAACAAACGTTATGTTAGACCCTATGCTTGACTTAGTTCCTACATATTCAAGATTATTACCATTATTACCTTGAAATCACGGAAACGCTTTGCCTATTAGTGCAAAAGTTCCTGTAATATGAGAGGCAGATGTATTTGGTGGAAATACTGAATGGACTACTTGACAAGGTTGATTCGTAACACCTGCAAATAATTGACCACATACAGGAGAAGTTACAATTACTCAATGACAATTTATTACAACAGTATCTTTGTCAAAAAGAGAATTAAATTACTGACCTGCACAATTGGAGTCAATAATTCGCGAAAGAATAAATAGGGCTGCTGCAAGAACAATTGACGCTGTAATAATCAATGGAGACGCAGAAACAGGTTCAAGTGGGAATGTTAACTTAGTAGATAGTACACCTACAACTTGAATTTACTACCTACAAAACGACCACTGAATCAGAGAATTAGCAATCAATAATTCTCAAACAGTTAGTGTTGGTGCTTTAACAAGTGGAGACTTCATCGATGTATTATCAGTATTATGAGAATGATACCAATCAGATTTGGATAACTTATTGTTTATACTTCCTGCAAATGTTTATAACAAAGCATTATTATTATCAGAAGTATTGACTATGGAGAAATTCGGACCTGACGCAACAATCAAATCAGGAGTTTTGGCAAAAGTATTCTGAATCGATATAATCACAGCAAGAGACCGACCTGCAAAAGCAAAGTCAAACGGAACAGTATCAAATACTGCTTGAAATAATACAACAGGAAGTTTTGGACTTATCTATAAACCTGCTGTACAATATGGATTCGGACAACCATTAGAAGTTGACGCTTTCAAAGTACCTGGTAAATGAGTAGATTTAGTTGCAACTTTCGAATTCTGATTCGCAATAGCAAATAATTGTGCTAATTTAGGAAAAACAGTTGCTGCTTGAATCAATGTTACATTATAGTTCTTATATAGTCGAGTAGGGTACAATTTGTACCCCTCTCGATTTACTTTTAACACGTAATTAAAAACAATGTGATTGACAATAACAAATTATGTAAAGGTAAAGAATGTCTCTGAAAATGATGTGAGGGTTCTTACAAAGGACGGTAAAAAAAATGTTTGAGCGTGAGAGGAATTTATAACAACTGAAAAAGAGGCTACTCAATTATTGAGAATGTACGGATATATATTTGAGATAGTTTCTAATACTGTTGAGTCAGACGAATTGGAAAATGAAGTTATTGAAAATGAGGAAACAGAAAATAATGATGAATCAAACGAAACAGACGAAAATACTGAAAATGTTGACGATGTTGAAAACATAGAAAATCCTGAAAATGTTGAAAATGAGGAAAACGTTGAAAATGTCGAAAATACAGAAGAAACAGAAAATACAGAAAACGTTGAAAATAACGAACAAACAGAAAACGAAGAAAACACTGAAAATACAGAGGAAACAGACGAATCTGAAAACGCAGATTGAGAATGAGAAAAAACAGAAATTGAATTATTGAGAGAGGCATATTTTGATAAATACAACGCACAAGTTCCTGTAAATAAAAGAAACGATGTTGAATGGATAAAATCAAAACTATAAAAATTTACAATACTAAAATATTGAAACGATGTCTAACCAGATACAGAATTATGCTACATTAAGTGAGTTGAAAGATTATTTATGAATAACGTCAAGTGATACGAGCAAAGACTCGCTTTTGACAGATTTGTTAAATTCTGCGTATTACACGTTAAATCACTTGATTTGAGTAGACACGTTGAATCAAACACAAACAACAGAGCTTATTGAGTCACGTAAAATATACACTGATTGGAGATATTATCGAATATACTTGACTAATAAACCTGTACATTCTATCGATAAGATAAATGATGTTACGTATAGTTGAGTCAAATGACAAGATTATATGGTAATATATGATAGGAAAATAATGTTCAAGAGTTTTGCTTTAAATTCCGATTTTGACACGTATTCAATAACTTATACAGCGTGATACAACAGGAACAATAACGGAACTGACGAATTACCAGACGATATAAAACTAATGCAGATGATGTTGGTTAGTGGAATGCGAAATACAAGAGGAAATGAATGAATACAAAGTTACCATTTAGGAGACGAATCAATAACATTTTGAGAAGTAAATTGAAAAAGTGCTGACGAAGTTTTCTTCTCGTTTACAGTATTGCTTAATAGATATAAAAACTTTAATTTACCATAAAAACAATGTTTGGAATATTATACAATAAAACGGCAACAGTATATTGATATTCGAGAAATACAACGACGAAAATATCTTCGTACAGTATTTTGAAAACAATAAAATGTGCTGTACAACCATTGTGACTAAAAGATTGAGTAGATTGAGGAACAATGTTTACACAGATGAAATTGTATACTGACGATATACTCGAAACGTGACAAAAGGTTGTAATAGATTGAGTTCCATACATTGTTTGAGAGGTACAAAGGCGAGATTGATTAATCAAAAAGTTGACAAAGGCTTTTATATCTAAAAGTGATTGAGTATAATGTACATAAAAGGAGATATAGACAAAATAATATGATTAAGGGAAAATGTTGACGCACGAATACAGGTACTGTTGGCAAAAGTATGAATGACTGTATCGAACACGTCAAAGCAATTAGCCCCTGTCGATACGTGAAGTTTGAGGAGGTCTATCTCGTTAAATTACAATTGGATAATGAAATGAGTAATTATAGTATGAAGTCCGTTGCAATATGCAGCAAGGAGAGAATTTGAAAACAATTTACATCCACAAACGAAATACTATATGGCGAGATGACGAACAGAGAATCAATGAAATATAACACGTATTGTTGAAAGCACTTTAAAATCTAATTTATGATAATGACAGAAACAATAACATATTCTTTCAAAGAGATATGATTGGCATTATACAACAAAATGTTGGAAATTAAGAACACAAATTTACGTGTAGGTGAGGTATTTAATCACGATGTAAAAATTGAATGATGAATTAGTTTACCTGCAATAATCGTTACTCCGACAAATGGTACGAGTGGATATTTGGATACTTGTTGCTATCAATCAAAAATAAATTACAACGTTTATTTAATAGACAGGCTCTATGATTGATACGCAGACGTCGAGGATAATATGCGTGAAATTGCAGATATAATGATGTCGAAATTAAAAGAAATATCGACTATTCGTTGGACTAACGACGATTGATACACTGTAAGTTGTGAGTTTGATTTTCAATGGTGATTTACAGATACGCAAGAGCCTATGAGAATATTTACAGTAAATTGTAGGTTTACTGCAATATCGAAATAAATTTACATTATTAAAATAATTCCAATGGTAAGTAAATGCAAAAAAGGAGAATGTAATGTCGTAATAGATGAGTCTATTACAGAGGTAAAAAAAGAATGAGAAAAAAGGTTTGCTTTTCCAAAATTATGATTGAGCGTGTTAGCAAAATCTTTGGAAGAGGCGGAGGAAAAAATCAAAATGATTACAGAATATAAAAACAAGTCTATTTAGTTTATAAAAAAATTCGAAATGAGTAATGCTTTTATAGGTAGAAAGTCAGCAATATGACTATGAAAAGAAACAACAGCAGGTACGGCTGTTGCGGCACAAGTATGGATACCAAAAGAGGGTTGAATTTTGAATCCATCGTTTGAGGAGGCAGTAGATAGTTCGTGATATGGTGTTATTGATGAAATTTACGAAAGTTATACTACTAAGAATTTCTCACAAATAACACTAACAGGAATTATGCGTGACGATTTTATTGGATATTTGTTATTAGGTGCGTTATGAAAATACACAAAATTATATTGTGTAACAGGAACGCCAAGTGGTTGAACACCTGTAAGATGAGACGTTTTGACTTGAAACGGTGCAATATTGAAAAAAATTATTAAAATTGGTAGTACAGATTATTACTTTTTTGATAAATCGACAAGTTGAAGTATTACAAATGGAACTCGAACAATGACAGCGACTGCTGTAAATTGAGTAAACGCACATTTCTTTGAAAGAAAGAATGATAACAACCACCCAAGTTTTACTTTGTATGATGACGACCCTGTTGCGTGAGCAAAAGCACCTTATTCAATGATTAATTCGTTTGAAGTATCTTGTGAAGTTGCTGATTACGTAAAATTCAGTGCTGAATTTATGTGAAAGAAAATGCAAGATAGTACAGGAAACAATCCTGTATATACAGACGACGCACCATTCCTTGCAAGTATGGCAGGTGTAAAATTTGCTGCAAATGAAACGTGATTAAATACTGCAACAGAACAATGTATGCAAAATTTCAGATTGACTATAAATAAAAATTTGGTTGATTTGCAATGTTTTGGAGACGATGACGTGAGCGAATTCCACAATCAGCAATTATGAGTAGAATGAGATTTTGAGGCATTGTATTCTGATACAACGTTACGTGACTATGTGATAAATTCAGAGAAAAAAGCATTGAGATTTTACGCTGAAAATCATAATGTCGACGCGTTAGCAACAGGAGTATATCCTGCAATATACATCGATTGTATGAAAGTTTGAATGAAAGAACGAGCAAAATCAGACGATAATAACTGAATCGTAAAGCAAACTATGTGATTCACTGCACAATACGATAATGTAACAAGTGCTACAATTGAAATATTATTGTTGAATGGAAATTCGACAGGATATTAATTTTACATAGTAAATTATATCGAGAATGATTTTAAAAAACGTATCAGAAAATGGTATCACAATAGATATCGACTGACAAAAATTAAAGGTCCTACCAAACGATAAAGTCTCTGTAAGAGATAGTTATTGAGACCAATTATTGAATATGTATCCAAATTATTTGAGTGTATGTAGTATTTTAGAAAAAGGGACAATAGAGGTTAAATTTAAGACTGGTTGAGAATCTGCAGAATATGGAGAAACTTCGACTGATTTTGTACGATTACCTGTTTGAACTACGATAACAAGTGGTATAGATTCACCTACATTAACTTTTTCAAATTGAACAACGGTAGTAGCAATGATTAAAGCAAAAGCTCCTAATGGTACAACTTTTTATGGACGGGATATAAGTGGTTTTTCATCTGATGAAGATAGTACTATAA
>Ga0310786_10009102_pt1 | contig 12665 bp, 14 predicted proteins | sample AusTroGonzalo_MG_FD_203881 | JGI IMG/M metagenome (GOLD analysis project Ga0310786, IMG submission 203881) | Bovine rumen microbial communities from tropical cattle in Woodstock, Queensland, Australia - Gonzalo_03 (v2) (version 2) | ecosystem: Host-associated > Mammals > Digestive system >...
AAGGACTTTGCTGACACGCGGTACTTCAAAGTACTGTTAGCGTCTGCCTCTTTTAACAAATCCCAAAATAATCCGTCTGGCTTCATCTTCACGGAGAAAGAGATCAGACGTGGGATAGAGAGGTTCGAGAAGGATGTATTCTTCTCGGTAGTGACTGCGTCGGAGAGAGGTTACATAGGTGTCAAAACCTACACTAACGTCAACGGCGTTCTCACGACAAGGTTCGAGGTCGTCATCGGTGCACTTTACAGGCTTGATGAGAAGCTTCCTAACGAGACAGTTGTTCTGTTTTCTGCTAGGGAGCTTAGTCGAGCTTTTCAACGTTACAGGCATTATGAAGGTCTGACTTCTCCAAATCCGGTCAGACGCATCATAGAACACATCAAAGGACTTTAGAATGAATGATGTTACTGGACAGACTCTAGTGACTATCAGTGGCGGAGGGATGGCTCAGATAGAGAACGCTATTGGAATTCTCAGAGCCATACGAGATAAACGCGGCGACAAGTTTGACATGATGTACGGAACTTCAGCTGGGGCAATTGTATCAGCAGCCTACATGAGCTGCGATCAGGATATTGTTCCAGTTGAAGAAGTTGTTCGTAATACCGATCCGGAAAAGTGGTTCAAGATTCGTCCTATTCAGGCGATCAAGTCTGTGTTTCATCTGAGCAACTATATTGCCGATAACACGGGCTTCAAGAACTATCTGGTCGACATGATCACACCTGAAGCAATAAAGAAGGTCAGAGTCGCTGTTACCGAAATGCCAGATGGTAGAGTAGGTAGATCCCTCATGCTAGACGGTAGGCCAAGTCACGTACTTGCATCCATGTCGTTTCAGAAGATCTTCCCTCCAGTTGTCTGGGACGGGATACAGCACGGAGATGGAGGAATCAATAATCTCTGTCCTCTTCCGAAGTACATGGACATTGCTAGGTACAAACACATCTACGTTATTTTGGCAGCTCCTTCCCCCATCATGCCTACGATCAAGAAGTGGAAGTTCCTGGACGAACTCTTCGAGATAATCGATAGGACGATGGACCGTGAACTTGCACAGATTAAAGAATTCGCATTAGACGAAGCACCGAATGTGACTGTCATCCAGCCACCTTCATTTGATCCATCTGCCAGCTTGCTTAAGTGGTCGGACGGATTTAAGCAGATTGATTTGTCTTACGAATACGCTTGCTCTGTGCTAGATAACGAAAGGAAGTAAATGTGAAGACCTTCAGACTTGACCTGATGCGTTGTGACAAAATTCCTGAAGGGGAGTTGCGCCAAGACTACTTCTACTACTGTGAGAAAAGTCACACGGCCGTGCACTTGTGTGCGTGCGGCTGTGGCTCTAGGGTAGTGACACCAATAGCTTACGAGGGACAGCCTAGCGGAAGGGGTGCTTTCCGCTTGCACGCTACGATAGATAACCTAGTCACACTCGATCGACCTATCGTCAATGTCCATCTCCCGTGCTATAGTCGCTACTACATTCGAAGTTCCAGGATCGAGTGGCTGTAGGAGACAACTCATGAAAAAAATAAGAATCTTCTGTCGTTTCGTTGCTGGCATGATCCTGGCAATGTTCGTGATCTGTGCGGTCACGGTCATTGCTGGTTGTGATGATTCCAGCATGTATCACGAATTCCAAGACTGACAAAAAGAAGAAGACGCGCGTCCTCTCTCGGGTGACCGAGAGAGGACGGCGTTGCTATTTGAGCGATGTCCTGGAGGCATAGGCTTGCGCTGCTGCCTCGGTCTTGAACTTCGCACACTCATCCCACTCCTTGCGGGTGAGAGTCCTCTGCACACCATTGATGTTGAGGCGGACGGTTTCGATCTCTCGTCCTGGAAGGAAGACCAGCTGTTCAATAACAGCCTGTTTCACAACAGGCCGCATCGTATTGCCGGTCTCCACCATCCAGAACAAGTCTCCCGGAAGAGGATGGTGCATCACACCTGGATCCCCGAGAGGGCGTCGAATGCGCCGCTGCCGAAACCACCCTGGGGTTCGCCGCTGGAATACACAGGCGTCTGCTCCTGCGAGCTAGGCGACTGGAGGTCGTCTCCATCGTCATCTCTCACACGGAACTTCTTGCCCTTCTTGTGGTTCTTGCGCTCGAACCCGCGAGTGTCCTCGTCGTCCCGGTTGTGACGACGGTCACCCTTCTCGCGACGCGGAGGCTTGGGTGCCTCGCCTGGTGCCGGACGGCCAGCGCTGCTCGGATCCTTGAAGGAATCCGGGAGTTCACCCCCAACGACGGGGATGTTATGATCGCAGCTGAGAGAGCTGCAGATCAGCACGCCGGTTTCCGGATCGGTGACCACCTCAGACCCGCAGGCCTTGCAGTGACCGTTAACGACCCACGACGGCGGGAAGTCCTTCTTCGGACCACCGCGACCCAGCTTCTTGTTGTACTTGGTGAGGTACAACTCAGTTGGCTTGTCATGGCACATGGGCTTCCAGAAGTGCTCGTCAGCCTGATCGTAGGCGGTGATCAAGTTCACCAAGAAATACAAGAGGTAATGAAGCCTTTCGGCGTACGAACCTCCCAGCCCTTCCTTGGTTTCGAACTCGGTCGGCCACGCGGCCTCGATTACCATTTTGAGAGCCTGGTCCTTCGGCTCGAGGTCTTCCAACCTCTTGTCGATCTTCCAGAACGTCGTGCAGTGATTCCTCTGTTCGAGGTTTGACTTGAAGTTCGTGTTCCAGACGATTGGGTTTGCACCCAAAGGTTTGTTCTGGAGGAACTCCAGCACCTTCATGCCGATGTACTCAGCCATTTCGAGATCGAACGTTTCAATCCGATCCCTCATACGCTGAGCCAAACGACACGTCATGCTGATCAAGCACGAGCCCCACTTGTGCCCGACGGTATATCCGTGGTGCGTACTCGCGTACGTTGTCACCACAGAACGGAAGACGGAATTGTTGAAGTTGCCCACTGAGAGCAGCTTGCGATCCCACTCTTCCTTGAGCGTCTGAGCACGGTTCGGCTTCTTGGCCTTCTTCGCGTCCTTCTTGCCCTTGTCCTTGTCAGAGACTGTTATCTTTACGGTTTGCTTGCTTTCCTCAACCTTCTTGGTTGCAGGGGCCCCGTCATCCTTGGGGATGATGATCTCCGCAGGTGGCGGAGGGAGCTGGTTGTCGTCAGCCGGCGCAGGGGCCGGTGCAGGAGCAGGAGCCGTCTCGGCTACCTGCGGCTGAGCAGCGGGAGCGACCTGCTGCTCGGTGTTTTCATCACTCATTTTTAGGTACCTTTCTGTGTGGCGTGTTCCAGCCACGGATCGTTGGGCGCTTTCGCGCTAAAGAATCTTCGAGGGCTGTATTTTAAGACAGTCTGACGAAGTGCAACTTCACCACACATCACCCGATGTAGGTTACATTACACTTAAGTAATATATCGTCATGTGCCGATCAATTGCAAAAAGAAGAGGGAGCGCTTGCGCGCATCCCCCTTCCCGTGGCTACTTGATGATCAGCCACTCCGGGAGCCCGTGGAGGACCGCACCCTGCTGGACGAACTTGTGCAGTTCCTCCAGGTTGTAATACCAGGTACCGCCAACGCGAAGATGCTGTCGCATCTCAGCTTTGTCTTCCGGGCAAGCCCGCGCGAGTTCCTTCGCCTTCTCCTTGATTACAAGATCGACGTCCTTCTCGAGTTCCAAGGTAACCGGGAAAATTCCATCGTTCTGTTCATTCCATTCTACCTTCATGGTTGCGTTCCTTTCTCCCCTTTTGTTTAGGTGGGGTAACCAGGGTTGATGATTAGTTCAAACAGGTAATGTATATCTGAGAAAATAAGAAAGACGAAAGATCCCCCTCTGGTGGGCGAACCCACCAGAGGAGGTATCGGTTACTGAGCATTCTGATCAACTGGTTCCTTGCCGTCATAGACATCCAGAACATTCTGTTCCAGTTTCTCTAGAACGGAATTAGCCATGCCGACCGTGAACGGACTGTTGATGATACGCGCCAGAATTCCACGGCCTGATGTAGCCGCATCGACTCTCTGACCATCCTCAGTCATGATGCTTTCAGGATAGACCTGTGAGCACACAGACTTCAGACAGTTATCGAAGAAGAGCTTGTCGCCAGCAGACATTCCCTTGTTCTGCTTGATGTAGAACCGGAAGATGACTGTGTCGGGAGTGAGCTCTACAATACCAACCTTGTCGGTTGCAGTGAGAGGTTTGGACGACTGATACGAAGAGGAGTTCGAACAAGTTGCAGCAACAGCCGCCCGTGCGTTCTTCTTCTCGATGAATGCTTTGACGAGTTTCTGCATGGATGAACTCATCGCACTTATCGGGGATTTGTACAGCACGTCAACTTGAGCAATCGTTCCAGTGTACTCTGCCTTAGCGGAGTTTTTGTTCAGATCACTCAAGACTGCAGCGAGTTCTTCATCTCCATTGTCACCCCAATCCATTGCCGACTGATCCCAAACCATGAGGGGTTCTGTCGAGACAATATCTTCACCGATCTGTACGCACTTGTGTACGTTGGTGTCGATAGTGAGAACGACTTCACGGACATGAGTCGGGTTGAAGATCATGCGATCGCACAAAGGTTGCGTGAGGATCGAGGCGTCTTCAATCGTACCGCCTGCGTCAAGAATAGCGACCTTAGCGTCCACACCAATTTTCCATCTGACCTGCTTGGAGTAAGGATCGGACTGGAAGAACTGTTTGTTGTACGTGAGAATGTCGCCACGCTTGAACTTGTCTCCTTGACGGAATCCATTGAGAGTGACTTCCTGATCAACGTAGAATCCGTTAGCCGAGTTGTTAGTGAACTCAGTTCCGAAGGACAAGCAAACTCTCTCGCCGTTCTTGTAACGGATGGTGAGTACGCCAGCCTTCTTATCCACGTTGGTGATCGTTCCATCGTCTCTTGCAGCGTAAGCAAACGGAGGCTGCGTGCGCTGAGCAACGAGTTCCTCGAATCCAGTACGGACACGAGACACTGAAGATTCCTTGATTGGGACTACGTGAGAACTCTGAATGCTTGCAAAATTTGCTCGCTTCGAGTCATCGTTCGTACAACCAGGCATGACAAGAGAAGTGAAGCTCAACATGTTCTCTGGCTTCAGTGTGCTCTTGTCGATGTCAGTTACCATACCACGAACGTTGGCGAACAGTGGGTTGGCAGGAAGGGTGGCATTGAAACCAACCTTACCGTTATCCACAGTTGCCTCAGACACAATACCAACAGAGTCCTCTGTGAACTGACGATCTGGAATGCGGAACGTCTCTCCGCTACGTCCACCAGAACCAGCATTGGAGAATGCCGATGTGTTCTTGATATCGTCAAGCGGATTGATGATCGAGACGTTTTCGGACAACTGATCCTGCTCAATACGCTGACGTATCTGGAAGTCTTTCATGGAGAACTTGTTGGTCGCTCCAACAGACCTGTTCTGGTACGTAGCGAATGCCTTGGCCATCTCGTTGTAGAGGATGCCAGTCATCTGTTCCACACCACGGAAACGGAAGTTGACAGATGAAGCAGCAGGAAGATGTTCAGTCGTCGTCAGCATCGTAACTGCACGAAGGATCAGATCCCTGATGTCAGTGGGCTCACGTATCTCACGGAGCACGTCCCTTGTTACAGGGTCGATGAACAAACGGAAGAGAGCGTCGATACCTTTAATAAGGTTGGGACGAAGCTTCTTCTGGATCAGCATCTCGTAGTAGACATCCTTCTCGTCCATGTCTTCGAGCATCCAATTCGAGAAATCGTAGATGCTCAATCCACCGAAGATCAACGCGTTGTTTCGCGGTGTTCTGTGGATGACAAGGTTCTTGTCCTTGAACTTGATGATGATATCAGAAGCACGTCTCTCGAATCGAGCTCCGCTGTCGAAGACTTCATAATCCGTTCCAGTATACTTGAGCATGTCGGTCAATCCGTACTTGTACCCAAGAGGAAGGATCACAGGCATCTTGCCATTGAGGATGGTCATGTCGCAGTATTCCGTGATGTGACGGAACTCTACGCCAGTCAACCAAGCGAAGAAATCTTCGAACGCTCCGTACAGAGGTTCCTCACCTGTCTTCAGATTCTTGACAACTACCTGGCCAGTTACGGACAGGAAGAAGTGATCGTCATTGCGGTAACCGAACCAATAGCCGTTGTCCTTCTCAAGATCATTGACCTTGAGCACAACGTTCTTTGGTATCGCCGTAGCACGATCAGGAACGTGGGTGAAGAGTAGACCATCCGTGAACTCAACTTTGCTGAACTTAGTTCCGATCTCAGTGAGTTCGAATGGGTAAGGTTTGTTCGGGAACTTGTAAGCCGAGTGAGTCAGCGTGATGCGGAAACCATTGGTCTTCGCTTTGTCGCAAGCCATCCGGAACCAATCCATGAAGTTGTGGGCGACGTTCGTATTGCGCTCAACCAGAACCTTGTTGTAGTTCGAGTTGAGAGTCACACGAGTATCGCTCACCTTACAGATCGGGTTGGACACACGCTGTTTCTTCATGACCTTGAGAGAGCCATTGGATTTGAAGCGACCACGCTCATCTACCTTGGGCAGAGAGAACTTGATCTTGTGCTTCTTATGGTTGACGTCCTCGTAGTCAGCGACGTAAGTTGTCTTCTCATTCAGCTCGTCAGTCTCCACAGTCTCCTTGAAGTCCACAAGGAACATGCCCTGCTTATTGAAGGAGGTAAGAATGCCTGCGATGTCACGATCCATTGCCTTCTTGATGTAGGTGATATCAAGAGCAGTGGTGGAAGACCTAGTGGCTGACTTGGGAATCGAACCATCCTCGGTAGAATCGATATCCACCTCAGGCATCTTCAGTTCGTCATCGGGAACTTCCGTGAGCAGCTGCTCGAAAGTCTTGCCATTGATCGTGAGTTTCTTGTAAGCCTTGCCGATAACCTTGACGTGTTCCTTCTGGGCAGGAGTGAGAGGTTTAGCTCTTTCCCTAGATTTGACTGTCGCTTCCTCGATGATCTTGTCGAGGTTGTCCAGATCAGCCAGGTCCTGGTCGAATGCCTGTTCACGTTCCTCAAGTGACATGGGAACTGTGAAGGAAGGCTGGTTAGGAATCTCACCAGTCTCGTCAACTGTAGTGACAGACTCAGCAACCATAGCCGGCTCTTCTGTCACTGGGTTAAGTTCCTGTGGCACACCTTCAGCTGCCAGCATGTTCACGTGACGGATGATGCGCATAAGAGCGCCACCAGAAGCATTGAGCTCCTTAAGGTCACGCAGATTGTAGATTACGAACTTCTTGCCACACGTCAGGATGAAGTTGATGTTCTCAAACAGCTTCGGCGGGATGTGCTCGAAGATCGAGACCGTGTAGGGATTCTCGCCATCTTTGAGAGCTTCAAGAGCAACCTGATCTTCGACTCCATTCCACATGTACGAGGAAAGTCCGGTGAGAAGTTCCTTGTGGGTGAGCTCAGGATCATAATCGGCAGGATCAGGCATGAGTGCCTCAACACCATCCTCAGCATCCTCAAATTCCATACCGCGCTTAGGCAGAACCATGCGCTTATTAAGAATGGAATAGAAGTGAGCCAGGAAGAGGTAAGTACTCACCTCAGGGTACTTAGTAGCGACCCTGTCGTACTTCTTGAACGCCCTGACGAAATCCTTCTTCTCGAACTGGAGAGACTCAATCGGTACGTGGATGAAATGCTGTTTGTCTGGGGCCTTGGCGATCTGGTTAAGGATCATGGCCCAGAGGAAGTTCATGAACCGAACCTTCCTTCTGATGCCCATCACCCTGGCTCTGAACAGCGGGTTGTAGTTGACGATCGGGATGATGCCTGCTCTCGCAGGGAAGTTCCTGATGTCATCCGTCCACAACACACGCGGGGTCATTCTCCTCTTGAAATCCTGGAGTTTCTGCATGACGCCGGCATTGGTCAGAATCATCTTGGTGAGCGTGTACTCACAGATGTCCGTAGGCTCTGGGTCCTTCGGCGGCATGATGATGTTGCAGATGAACATCTTGTACTGGTTCATGTTGATGAATGGATTGTCCAAAGCGGGGCCCATGTCGCTTCTGTTGTCCAACATCTGGAACCTATCGAGACAATGGTAGATTGCCATGTGAGGCAGTTCTATCAGTTCGCTTATGTCGTGCAGCTTGTTGAATTGCCCGATACGGAACGTGACGAATTTCCGCCTGAATAAAGGCCAACGAATCATATCGTCTTCCTCCACTATTTATAAAGAAACGCATAGGATGGCCACGAGAAATCCTGTGATATTTTTATACCTTCTAGCTGTTATATAAACAAAAGAAAGGGTATTGACATGTCTCTGCTAGACTTTCGTTTGAGACATCCAGATGGTGTCATGTCTGCGAGGGACATACGAGAGCGGAGAGAGCGCGTGCTTAACTACGATTTCTCACCCGATAAACCAGGTGTTCCTCCACCAATACAAATCAACCCACCAAAGGATAAACCTATGTCAGCATACGACGACCGTAACAGTGCGGCCACAATCGCACTCACCGCAATTCTCATCATTCTAGGAGTCATCATTATCTTCGGAGGTTTGTTCTTCGGAGTTCCCAAGTGGAACGTCTGGCGTGCAGAGCTTCAGGGTAAGGCAGAGTTCGCTCGTGCTGAGCAGAACCGACTTATCAAGATCGAAGAGGCCAAGGCTAACCTGGAAGCTGAGAAGCTTAACGCTGAGGCTGAGGTCGAACGTGCCAAGGGCGCGGCTAAAGCCATCGAGATTGAGAACGGCAAACTCACTGAGACGTACATCCGTTATCTCTGGGTTCGTCAGCAGTCTGATCTCGGTGAGAAAACAGTCATTTACATTCCCACTGAAGCTGGACTTCCTGTCCTCGAGGCAGGGCGTACTCTTAAGGAGGAGAAATGAAGAAGCTCAAAATTCTTGCGATTCTAGCGTTGATCGCTACAGTAGTCACCGGATGCTTCAGCATTATCCGTGTGCCAATGGGTGAGAACTGCGAATGGGTAAAGGACGAGAAGACAGGTGAATGGGTCAAGACTAACGTCGTGACTGTCACCTGTCCAAACTTTCCCATGTGCATCTACCCAACACTCCATCTCAGATACCATCTCTTCGCGTTTGCGTGGCAGGAAGCACCTGAAGGTTACCATTGGAGACACTACTCTGGTCCTCTGGCTGGAATAGTCTCTTGCATTGGACTGCCAGGTGATTTCCTTGTGGACACAATAGCGCTTCCCTGGGATTGGGATGCATCAGAGACAGCCAGTTGCCCGATGTGTCATGAACGAGGAACTTGGAACAACCCTGTTCCTGAAGATGCTCCGGCTGAGGATGGATTCATTATCCGTATAAACGGAACACGTGTCAAGTAACTTAAAGAGGATAACACAATGAAAGCTACGAAGAAACCAGCAAAGAAAGCAGCGCCCGCCAAGAAGGCTCCTGCTAAGAAGCCAGCTCCTGCCAAGAAACCTGCGGCCAAGCCGGCACCCAAACAAGCCGTCAAGGTCAAGGTTCTCACGTTCGCACCGGACGAGGTTCTCACCTACAAGGAGAGGTGTGAGGATCTGCAGAAGGAGCTCAAGAAGCTCAACGAGATGAAGACAAAACTCGAGGGCGACAAGAAAGAGCTCATGAAGCGCTGCAACGAGAAGGATGCCGATCTGGTCAAGGTTCGTGCTGAGAACATGAATCTCAAACAGAAGGTTCGTACGATGATGTCGGAAGCTCCCGCTCCTGTTCCGCCCAGTCTGCTTCCTCCTTCTCCTACGCCATCTGGAACTTCGATCGTTGCGTCGATCAAGCGCTCTGTCCCGGCAAAGACTAACCCGTTCATCGACGGTATTCGTCCTTCCTGCAAGCGTTGATATTTCAACTGTTGCGAGATTGTGTAATGGTAGCACGGAAGATTCTGATTCTTCTTGTCAGGGTTCGAATCCTTGTCTCGCAACCATTTCGGAGTGAATATGGGAATGCCTAAAATCCAAGTGAAGATCGAATATGAGGGACACGAAGCCACTCATTACGGCGCTCACTTCATCGATGCCATTTCCTTCCTCTGCCAGGCTGAAGCAGCGATACGTCGTGGAGCTAAACTCGATACTCCAGTTGACGTCGTCTCTGAGCAGATAGGCAGAGAGAACCTCAAGAAACTTCTTGGAGAAAATCATGGACAACACAAAGGTACGGTTGGGGTTTAAGAAACTCGACCCGAATGCACAGCTTCCGAAGTACGCCCATGAGGGCGATGCTGGCATGGACGTCTTTGCCTTGAAAGATGCTACACTCGAATGCTTTGTGCCGACGCTTATTCGCACTGGCATAGCCGCCGAGATTCCTGATGGCTATGAGATTCAAGTCCGTTCACGGTCAGGGCTGGCTCTTAAGGGAGTCTGCGTTTGGAATGCTCCTGGTACAGTTGACTCGAAGTACCGTGGAGAGATCTGCGTTATTCTGATGTACATCAATAACTCAGAGAAACTGATCAAGGAAAAGGACGGGTACAGGCTTGAATGGAAACAGAAGTACGAGGTTAAGGCTGGTGACAAGATTGCTCAGCTAGTCCTGGCTCCTGTTACGTTCGCAGAACCCTACGAAGTCCAGGAACTTTCCGAGACTGATCGGGGTGCAGGTGGATTCGGTTCCACCGGAAGGTAAGGATATGGGAACGACTGATTACAAGGCATGTCTCGATGCTTTCTGTAATGAGATGGGTGGTTGTCATGCTACGCATTATCCGCAGTACAGCAGCGTAAATATTGATTTTTGGAGCGTCGATACACCAATCTATCTCAAAGTCTTTAGGACAAGTACCGGGAATCACCTTGGCTATAGTCACATAACGTACAAGAAGGGCGATGATCCGTACAAACAAGCAATCGAATCGATACTTGGATGTACTCTTGTCCTTCCGGCGTGTTGTGAGTTCAAGCAAATCAAAGTTCCCAGAACCCTTGAAGAATTCGTTCGTCTTTACTCTATTCCTGGTCGCTGATTTCAATGTGGGGTAAACCTTGAGGCAGAAGTCAAGGAACTGCAGTTCACGGATCTCGAGTTACCCGGTTCTCCGGTTGCGAGAGGGAAATGCTTCTCTCGCCCCCGCTCCAATTTGGTCCCGCGAAGCTGGTCGCATCGCGGGATGGGGATGTAGACTATCCAGCAGTGGCTTATTCCTTAGAGTGATAACTTTGGTTTCGGTCCGCTGGTACGAGGCTTGCAGGGAGCTTGCTCCCAAGAACACGATGAGTCAATCAATCGCGAGAGGCACAATCACGGCGTAAGGGCATGCGAGCGTTGAAGATGAACAAGCCAGGGCAAGAGGTCTAGATGCGGCCCTGGTAGTTGCATAAAGCGTGATTAAAGGCTTGTGGAAACACTTGCTGATTGACCCCGGAACCCTCATTACTACTACAGAAATTAATGATTGCGACAAACCTTAGCCTACGTTCTATGGTGGTTTCTCTTGCGTCTCATTAGTCAGAATCCTGGGTGACGCTTGGGCAGGTGCGAGTGCGGCTAGACCGTGAGCTCGTCAAAAGAGCAGCGTCTACTTGAGAAACTAAAACGAAGGCCTTCGATTTTCAACGTCACTTTGATCTTGGCAACGTAGGCTTAGAGGCAGCCATCGTTTAATGAGTGGACAATGCATTACCGGAGAAATCCTAGAGACGGCGAGAGGTGACGGCCGATCGCAGGCCTGAATGGGGTAAGCCGGTGAGATGGTGTGCAAGGAAGGGCTTATCGTACGGCCTTACTGGGTGAGCTAGCAGGTATCCTTTGGCGTAACAGCACAACTAAGATCATTTCAATCGTCGTGTAGTCCGTTAAATAGGCGGGGCCGTTTGTCCGACGGCTGTCATGGGTGAAAGCGCGACTAGTAGCCCTGACCCGAGTGTGTGAGACCTACCACCAAATCTCCGGCTGGAGGGTGGTACTGCTCACGTAGGTGAAATTCCCTCTACGACGACCATTCCCCTACCTCCGATGTTATAAGGAGGACCCTAGCATGAATCCAGATGACGTATTCCTTCGTCGCCCAGAACCAAATAAGTCTAAAGAGCCTGATTATTCACAACTGGGAGAAGCACTTACTGCTGCTCCCGGGTTCTTTGAACGTATCATGAATTGGTGGGATGGTCTCAAGATCAAACCCTTCGCGGAGATTCATCTCCAGAAGAAAGACCCCGACAATCCACCTGGAGTTCTGATCGGCATTAAAGGCACGTTCTAGTGTAGTATTTTCCTACCATTTTTTGGGAGGCCCCTTGTCCTCCTGAAAGAAGGAAATCATGAGAAAACTCGTGACTACACTGCTCGCGTTTACCGCCCTAGCGGCAAGCGCTGTCACTTGGCCCATTGTGGATGTCTACGATTTGAAGATGTCCGTGAAGGTACCAAGGATCTACAACAACAATACCTCGCTGGGATATCGTAAGTACCAGTCGCAGCGCATCACCGGAGAGCTTCGGTTGACTTATAACGATCAGTTCTCCCGTCCTACGATAACCATTACGAATCTTGTGAACAACACGCACAAGATGTCCAATGGCGCGAATGTTCGTTACACCGTTACTGTTGACGAAGGCACTTACGTATTTCCACGCATCAACCTGATCGGCAACAATCGCACGGATGTGTTCAAGACCGCATCTGTCTGTTTCTACATTGATGCCGAGCCAAGCTACAACAAAGGTGATGATGACG
>Ga0310786_10009103_pt1 | contig 12665 bp, 8 predicted proteins | sample AusTroGonzalo_MG_FD_203881 | JGI IMG/M metagenome (GOLD analysis project Ga0310786, IMG submission 203881) | Bovine rumen microbial communities from tropical cattle in Woodstock, Queensland, Australia - Gonzalo_03 (v2) (version 2) | ecosystem: Host-associated > Mammals > Digestive system >...
ATTATACCGACGTGACCATACCCGTAGGAATCGCTCCGCTTAACTTCAACGTCATGGGAGAGGTGGACCGTGTGGATGTCATTGTCAGAGGAAGCAAGGAGGGCACTTCTCTCGGACGCGACCAGAGGGAGCAACTTCATGTCAATGGCCGATGGGCTGCTTTTAATGTTGAAGACTGGCACGAACTTGTGTCGGCCAACCGTGGAGGAAAATTGACGGTGACGGTTTGTGCCAAGATCGGTGGGAGATGGATAGAGTACAACGATTTCAACATTTATGTCAGCAATTACGACCTTGATGAGTGGGGATTGACCTATCGCCGCATTGCCCCAGGTTATGAGGTCTATAGCACTATGGGAATATACCAACGGGACCTGGGTACATTCGACGAATATACGATCATCGACAATACGGAAGTCTATGGCATGTGTGTGAATTGCCACACATCGAATCGCACCCATCCCGACAAGTTTGTTTTTCATGTGCGGGGCGAACACGGTGCCACGATGGTGCAACAGTCGGGCCGACGCGAGTGGCTGAAGGCGAAGAACGAGACATTGGGCGGCGCGATGGTTTATCCCTATTGGCATCCATCAGGACAGTATTGTGCGTTTTCGACCAACCAGACCCGACAGGGTTTCCACGTCACCGATCAGAACCGCATTGAGGTATTCGATACTTCATCGGATGTTTTTGTGTACAATCCTACGACTCATGAGATCATCACCGACACGTTGCTTTCGACGAAGGACTGGTCGGAGAATTGTCCTGTTTTCTCTCCCGATGGCAGGAAACTCTACTTCATCACCTGTCGGCAGCAATCCTACCCCATGCACTATAGGGATGAGCGATACAACCTCTGCTGCATCGATTTCGACCCCGATACCGGTACTTTTGGACAAAAGGTTGATACGTTGTTCGATGCTGCTGCGACGGGGAAGAGCCTTACTTGGCCGCGATCCTCGTACGATGGCCGGTTCCTGATGTTCACGCTCCTCGATTACGGTTATTTCAGCATTTGGCATGGTGAGTCGGACCAATGGCTGATGGATCTTGAAACTGGTGAGGCTCGACAGATGGATGAGATCAATAGCAGTGAGGCCGACAGTTATCACAACTGGAGCACTAACAGCCGTTGGGTGGTCTTCACCTCACGGCGTGCCAACGGCCTCTATTCCCAACTGTTCCTGGCCTCAATCGATGAGCAGGGACATGCTACCAAACCTTTCCTTCTGCCACAAGAGAATCCTCTGAAGTATTATGATGAGACATTGTACTCATTCAATACTCCGGACTTCACAAAAGAAATGGTGTACTTCGAGCGGCCGGCAGCCTATCGCGAAATAGAGAGCGACAAGAGGATTGAAACGAAAATGAAATAGGATAGATTAGGATATGCGGGCATTCGTTCGGGTTCAGAAATTGTTGAACCTTGCGTCGGCAGCAGGAATGATGGCGATGCACTCCATTTCGATGAGCCAGGCAGGGCGACAGACGGGTGCCAGGGTGATGACGCGGGGTGTCGAGGGCAGACGCTGGTCGAGGTATCGGCTGGCAACTTCGTAGTCGGCGACGTCGCGCAGATAGACGATGGACTGCACGACGTCGTTGAGCGTGGCACCACCTTCGTTGAGCAAAGTCTCGATGTTCTCGAGCATCCGGGCGGCTTGTGCCTCGACGTCGCCGAGGTGAATGGCCTCGCCGCGATTGTTGATGCTGGCCGTGCCGCTGATGAGCAGGTGGCGGCGGTCGCCATACTGGATGGCTGTGCCGCGTTCAAAGGTCACACCGTATTGATAGGTCGGGTTAAGATGCGTAGGGGCATATAGATAACGTTGTTGCTCGGGGCGTAGTCCCCGGGCTGCGTATGCATCCATCTGCACGCGGCTTTGCGTGGTGATGGGTTGCCCTCCGATGCCCGTACTGGCGATGTAGTGGGTGTCGGGTGTGAGGTGCTGGATCGTGAAGTTGTTGCAGCGTGCTTCGACCATTCCCTTGTAGTTGGTATCGACATCGCGGATAAAGAACCAGGTGCGCAAGCAGTTGTCGGCCAGCGTGAGGTTGGCATGACGCAGTTGCGCCTCATAACCTTCGAGTATCTCACGCGTCTGGGTGTGGGAGCCGCCGGTGGTCGATTGCCAGTTGGTGCTCCAGTGGTGCCGGTAACCGTTGTGGGAAGTCACAGTTAGGTTTTCGGTAGCGTTGACTTCAATACCGTCGGCCATATAGATCCATAGGGCCAGTTTGGTGCCGTCGAGCGGGGGTTGTCCGATCATCGAGACTGCTCCCTCCGCGTTGCCTTCACGTTGCAGTTGTGCACGGAGGATGGGTGCCTGGTTGGCGATGTCGCTGAGCAGGTAGCGCCGCATGACGACTTGTGCGGCGGGAAACTTTTCGAGCAATTGGCTATATGCTTCTTGGATTATCTCCATTTGGGCCTCAAAGCGGCCGAGGCCACGCCGAACATGCAGGATGACGTGTCGTTCGCATACGCCGTGGACTGGGGCAAAGGTAGCGACTTGTGCCCAGGCTTGCAGATTGTTGAATTCTATTATTTCAAATGCCATGAAAACAGCAATAAATAACAATTAGGTGGTGATGATTATTGTTTTCGCCAGCGGGCGAACCACTCCCACATCGTGGGATTCCAGATGTCGTAATCCACATGGTGACCGTAGTTGCGGAAGATGCGGTATTGTTTGGGTGTACGCACGAGGTTGTAGCCCGAGAAGTTGGTGTGCGGCGGGCAGGTGGGGTCCTGTAGGCCGATGGCCATATAGACGGGACATTCGATCCAACGTGCCAGGTTCTTGATGTCGAAGTAACTCATCACACGCAGCATCTCCTTGTCGCTCATGCCGAGTTCATGCTGACGGGCTTCGATGGGTTCGGCAGGCCAACGCACGATGCGGAAGTAGTCGGGGAAGTCACTCATGAAGGTGATATAGACGGCGGCGGCTGTGATGCGGTGGTCGAGGGCGGCAACGGCCATGCTGCACGCTCCACCTTGACTTCCGCCTTCGACGAAGATGTTGCGGGTGTCGGCCTGCGGCAGAGTGCAGAGATAGTCGATGCCACGGATGCAGTCGAGGTAGGCGCCGCGATAGTAATAGGTGTCGGGGCTTTCGAGGCCGTATTGGATCCAGTCGCCGTAGCGGTTGTGTGGCTTGTTCTGTCCTTGACCACGCACGCTGACGATGGCTTCGATATATTCCTGACTTTCGGTATCAAGGTCCCAGATGTCGCTGCTATAACCTAAGAAGAGCACGTGCACGGGAAAACGGGCGTTCTTGTCGCGGGTGACGGGCACGGTGTAATAGACCTGCACCGTGTCGTTGTCGGTGGTGAGCACCTTGGCCGAAAACACTTTCTTTCGTGGCGAACTCTTTTCCTTCATTTCCACGACCTTTGGCTGGAGGGGCATGGCGGCAAGTTCAGCACGTGCCTTGTCCCAGAACGCCTGGAAGTCGGGTTGTGCATCGGGCAGCGAGACGATATTCTCGGGTTCGTAGCCGATGGTGTAGAATGGGCGGTATCCCTGCCCGCCCCATTGCTCGTAGCGGTTATCGACGATGTTCTGACCCCCTGCTTCGACAAAGACGTGATAGAAGCCGGGTGTGGAGATGCAGGGATTGATGGAGAGACGCGTGCTGTCACCTTTCGCGATGCTGACTTTTTGCGAGATCACGCAGACGGGGAGTCCGGTGTCGGTGGTGATGCGCACAGTGATGATGTCGTTCAATGGATTGAGCAGCGAGTCCTTGACGGTGAATGTCAATTCCGGCGAATCGGGAGCGTACCACACCCAGTCGTCGCCCTCAAGCGAGACTTTGGGCTGTGCTTGAAGGCACAAGGACAGCACTCCTATCGATAGGGCAAAAAGCTTTTTCATAAAAGATAATAATAGATAATATAGTAACTATAGTAAATATAGTGACTATAAAAAACTTTGCTTACTTGCAAATTTCGGCGTTGAGTTCCTTGATCATCTGGAGCGTGGTGGTGTCGGAGGCGAAGACGGAGTTGAGGCCCTGTTCCTCTTGGGCAGGGTCGCAAACGTAGTCGTCGTAAGGTTGCCAGATGACGTTCTTGACATTGGCGCGGCCTCCCCAGCCCCAGAAGTTGCAACCGGCAATCATGCCCGAATCACGGATGATGGAGAAGACATAGCGGTAGTAGGCATCGCGGCCCGTGGTCGGAGAGCCCGGCGTGAAGACAAAGCGGTCGCGCGGATAGCCGAACTCCTCAAGTACGATGGGACGGCCAGCAACGCTCATGTACTTGTGCGCGTTACGTATATAATCCAATGTGGAGTCGCAGGCAGCTTGCACGCGTTCGACGATGGGGTCGGGGGTATCTTCTGCAATGGTCTTATCGGCATCGTAGTTCTGGTTGAATTGCCCGAGCCAACCCCAGTTGTTCGGCCAGATGTGGATGCAGGCATAGTCGATGTTCGGCAGGGTATGGATGGCACGGAAGAGCTCGTAGTCGTCCTGACAGCCATGATAACCCTCGCTGCCCGTGGTGACGAGGTGGTTGGGGTCGAGGCTCTTGATGAGGCGGGACTGCTCGTCAATCCATTCGACGAACTTCGCCTTGTGGAGTGAGTCGTCAGCAAAGCATCGTGGCTCGTTGGCTATCTCCCAGGCCATCAGGGCAGGTGACTCGGCGTAGGGCTTGCCGGTGATGGTGTTGTTTCGGCCGACGATGAAGCGCACGTGGCGTGCCGCCAAAGCCTTGGCCGAATCGTTGAGGACGAAAGCCGACACATATTGCATATATTCCCACCAACCATCGTAGCTGGGCACGGGAGTTTGGTCGAAGTGTACCATCTTGCCGGGTTCCTTCGAACTCATCACGTCGCCCGTGTAGCCTACCCAGTCGAGATAGGCACCATAGCCACCCGACCATTCCCAGGCATTGTTGAAATAAAGCACGGCCTTCATCTGGCGTTTTTCGAGTTCGACCATCATGTAGTCGAGGCCTTCGAGGATGGTGTCGTTATAGACACCGGGCTCCAACTGCAGCTTGGGCGAAATGTGCGAAGCGATGCCTTCTCGGCCATCGCCGCCCACCAGGACGCGGACGTTGTCGATGCCCACCGCCTTCATGTCGTCGAGTTCCTGGGCGAGGCGTTCGCGATTTCCGCCGCGCCCCGTCGAGCCGAGGATGGCGCCATACCAGAAGTTTGTGCCCACATAGCGGTATTCCTTGCCGCCTTGGAAGAACTTGCCGTCACGGACGGACACGTAGGGTGTCTCTTCATTTGGCTTTGTGCACGAAACGAGCAGGGCAAGAAGGAATAGGCTGAAGATTGTTTTTTTCATTTATTTTTTTCTTTATCACGAATTTGCGAATTGGTGCTGACCGACGCTATCCCGCATCTTTTTTTCTAATTCGATAATTCGCGATAGTAAACAGATCAATAATTTGTCGTAAATGGCACCACAGGCAGGCCGTAGCAATCGTGAAGCTGGGTGGTGGTGAAGTTGTGGTAGTTGTAGCGCACGTTCTTCACTTCCCCGGCCTCGGGGCAGACGAGTTTCAGGAAGCAGCCTTGGTATTCGGGATCGGCCCAACCGTTTTCAGCCCAGACGATGGCCTTGTGCCAGACGCCGTCGGCACCGGCAGCCTCAAAGCCCTCAATGCCATACATGCGATCGACGCCGTCAACCAGGTTCGTGAAGTAGAGGCAAACTACCTCCCCCTTGTCATTGGGGTTGGCTGCGATGGCCGAACCGGCCACCACACGCTGGTCCATCGGGTTGGCGGCTACGGTCTTCATGCTTAGGAACTCGGGAGCCTCGGCATGGATGCCCTCGATGCCATAGTCGCGCACAGCGGCCATGTAGGCCAGGCGCTGTCCGATCTCCTTCTTCCGGCAACCGTGGATCTGTTCGGCCTCGTAAGGAAGGATTAGGTCGTTGGTCGAAACGCATCCACTGTTCTCCAGTTCGTGGGCAATCTGATGCTGGGCGGCACGGAAGTCGGCGCCATTTGTGCCGTTCACATCGCCGTAGCTGTAGCCAGGCAGTTCGACGGTGTAGATGGGCAGCGGGTCGTCGCCCTGACGCCACATCTTGCGCCAAAGGTGTACCATGGTCTTGAAGCGGTCAACGTAATCCTTGTCACGACCGATGTTCGATTCGCCCTGGTTCCAAAGGAAGCCCTTGATCGTATAACCTGCCAATGGATGGAGCATGCCGTTGTACATCACCATCTTGCGCATATAGTCGGCATTGTTTTCGGGCGTCAATCCGTCGGGGTAGGTGAGGAGGATCTCCTTGGGCAACCAACCCTCAACGCAACTGCCGCCCCACGAGCAGTTGATGATGCCCACGGGGACATCGAGTATCTCGGTCAAAGCTTGTGCAAAGAAATAGCCGCAGGCTGAGAAGTTGACAGCGTTCCGAGGTTCGCAGATCTTCCAACCTCCCGGCACGTGGTCCTGTGGTTCCAGTGCATCCCGCTTTTCAATGGTGGCCACGCGAATGCTGCGCTTGTAGCGCCCCGAAAAGGCAATCTCTTCGTTAGCCCCTTGAACGGGGCAGTTCCAGAAGCCCTTGAGAGGCATCTCCATGTTCGACTGTCCGGAGCAGAACCACACCTCGCCGATCAGCACGTTCTCGAGCCGACGCGTCTCGCCATCGCCCTTGATAATGATGCTTTGCGGTTCGTACGATGCGGCAGGAGTCTTGACCTGCAGTTCCCAGCGTCCGGTCTGCTTGTCGGCGGTGGCACGATAGGTTTGGGTGTCCCACGAGGTTGTGACCTCCACGGTCGAACCACCTTTGGCCCAACCCCAGAGGCGGGCATCGGTCTGTTGTTGCAGCATCATGTCATTGCCGATGATTTCAGGCAGTTCAAGGGCTTGCATGCCTACGAAACTTGACAGGATGGCTATGATTGCCAAAACTTTCTTTTTCATTGTTTTTACTTTTTTATTGGGCTGGACTATCTGGATTTTCCAGAGCATTTAACTGAATTTTTAGACGAATATCTTATTCTTGTGGTAGTTCTCGCGAAATTGTGTGGGCGAACAACCTTTGCGCTTCTTGAAGATGCGGTTGAAGTTCGACACGTTGTTGAACCCCGAATCGTAGCAGATCTCCACGACCGATGTGGTGGTATCGACCAGCTGACGAGCGGCATAACCCAACCGGATGTCGATGATATAGTCTGAAAGCGTGCGCCCCGTCCTAACCTTGAAGAAGCGACTGAAGGCCGTCGGTGTCATACCGGCAAGGTCAGCAACGGTACTAAGTCGTATCTCTTCCTTGAAATGTTCGTCGATGTATTCCTCGACTTTGCGTACACGTCGGCTGTCGGCTGTCGATTTCACCGAAGCAAACGACGAGGAGGCCAGCAGGTGGAAGTCGTCTTCGAGCGAAAGCTGGTAGAGGATGTCGAGCAGTATGAGCACACGCGGGAAACCGGGTTTCTCCGACGAGAGCTTGTCGAGCTTGTTGAAGACACGCATAATGGCAGGCAGTCCGAAGCACACTCCGCGCTTGGCATTCTCGAAAAGACGGGCCAGCGAAGCCATTTGGCTCTTGGCAAGGAAAGACTCGCCCAGCAGGTCGGGTGAGAACTGGATTACGAATTCTCGCACCTTCTTTCCAGCCGCCACGTCGATCAGCACCTCGTCGGGATGCTGCTCCCAGGCATGCTCCAGATTGCTGCCGATCAAGACCAGGTCATACTGGCCGCAGATCTCTATCGAGTCGCCCACCACACGGTGTACGCCAGTACAGTTCTCCATAAACGTGAGCTCCACCTCCTCATGCTTGTGAAGCGGGTAGTCGTAGTGGTCTTTCTTGTGATCCATCACGTAGAAGCTGTCGTGCTCGGTGAGTGGAGTGATTTCGGTGATAATTTTATCCATGGTGTTTTTTTGATATAAGTGGGGGCAAATATACATGAAATCCGCGACTTTCGCAAATTATTGGCACGAAATCGTTGCAAAAAAGTGTCATTCCAATCCCTTTTGTCAAAAAAGTATCATTTTTTTTCATTGTTTTTTGAAAAATCCGAAAAAACTTTCTACCTTTGCCGTGTTTTTTTGAAAAAAACTTTGAACCCCTCAAACCCCTCGAATCCTCAAACTCTTCAAACCCTATGAAATTAGGTTTCGACAACGACAAGTACATCCGCATACAGTCGGAGCATATCAAAGAGCGCATTGCCCACTTTCAGGGCAAGCTCTATCTTGAACTCGGCGGCAAGCTCTTCGATGACCATCACGCCTCGCGAGTCCTGCCGGGCTTCCAGCCCGACAGCAAGTTGCGCATGCTCAGCCAACTCGCCGACTCGGCCGAGATCATTATTGTCATCAGCGCTACCGATATCGAGAAGAACAAGGTGCGCGCCGATTTGGGCATTACGTACGACGAGGACGTGCTGCGCCTGCGCAGTGAGTTCCAGAACCGCGGCTTCTATGTAGGCGGCGTGGTCATCACCCACTATAACGGCCAGGCTAGCGCCAAGGCCTTCCGCGAACGACTCGAGCGCATGGGTATCAGCACCCACTACCAGTACTTCATCGAAGGCTATCCACGCAACGTCGATGTCATAGCCTCGCCCGAAGGCTTCGGCCGTAACGAATACTTCCAGACCACTCGCCCCCTCGTCATCGTCACTGCCCCCGGCCCTGGCAGCGGCAAGATGGCCGTCTGCCTCTCGCAGCTGTATAACGAGAACCAGCACGGTGTGCGCGCAGGCTATGCCAAGTTCGAGACTTTTCCCGTCTGGAACCTGCCGCTCAAACACCCTGTTAATATTGCCTATGAAGCTGCCACCGCTGACCTCGGCGATGTCAATATGATCGACCCCTTCCATCTCGAGGCTTACGGCAAGATGGCTGTCAACTACAATCGTGACGTAGAGATTTTCCCCGTTCTAAACGCCCTTTTCGAAGGTATATATGGCTCGTCGCCCTACAAGTCACCCACCGACATGGGCGTCAACATGGTAGGTTTCTGCATCAGCGACGACGAGGTGTGCAGCCGTGCTTCGAAGGACGAGATCGTACGTCGTTATTTCTCTGCCCTTGGCAAGTATGCCGAAGGACTCACCGATGACACCGAGGTCTCCAAGATAGCCCTCCTTATGAAGCAGGCCCGCATCGACACCAGCTACCGCCGCACTGTAGCCGCCGCACGCCAGCGCAAGGAGGAGAGCGGCCACACCAGCATTGCTCTTGAACTTCCCAACCACCATATCATCACCGCTCACAGCAGTTCGCTGCTCGGTTGTTCGGCTGCCTTGTTGCTCAATGTCACCAAGCATCTGGCGGGCATCGATCACGAGATTAACTTGATTCCGCAGACCATGATTGAGCCCATCCAGAAGATGAAGTTCGAATACCTTCAGGGCCGCAATGTGCGCCTCCATGCTGACGAGGTGCTTGTTGCCTTGTCGATGCTTAGTGTCAGCGACACTAACTGCCGCCGTGCACTTGAGACATTGCCTCTGCTGCGTGGTTGCCAAGTGCATGCCACTGTTATGCTCAGCGAGGTGGATCGTACCATCTTCAAGAAGCTCGGCATTGACGTCACCTGCGACCCTGTAGCCCGCTAATTGTTAATTGTTATTTGTTAATTGTTAATTGAAACAAGCGGGTTATCTATATGCGGCCTTGGCAGCTGCTTCATACGGCACTAATCCTATCTTCGCCAAGCCACTTTATGCCGATGGGATGAATCCCGACTCAGTGTTGCTGTTTCGCTATGCGTTCGGCATCTTGCTCCTCGGGCTCATAATGGTCGGTCGTGGGTTGCGCACACATGATCTGACGACTGTCTTTCGCGTCAGTCGTCACACCTTGCCCCAGCTCGTCATCCTTGGCATTCTGATGGCTCTCTCGTCGCTCACTCTTTTCGTGAGTTACAACTACATGCCTGTCGGCATCGCATCGACGTTGCTCTTCACCTATCCCATCCTTGTGGCCGTCATTATGACATTGGTTTATCACGAACCGATGTCATGGCTTGTAGTTGTCTGTCTGCTCTTGGCCACGTCGGGCGTTGGCATGCTTTGCACCACCCCCGATGCTATCGTCCCCATCAGCAGCGATGCCATCGTTTCACCCTTTATGATTGGAGTGCTGATGGTATTGCTCTCATCCTTGTCCTACGCTATTTATCTTGTGGGACTCAACAAAACGCGTGTGCGCACCATCGCATCGATGCCTGTCACGTTCTATGTGCTATGTTTCGGTTTTTTGCTCTTTGTGTGGCGTTTATGCTTCGGTGGCTCGTTCACACTTCCTCAGCATGGGTTGATGTGGCTCAATCTGATTGCCCTCGGGCTTTTGCCTACCGTCGTTTCGTTGTTGTTCACGGCTTGGGCTATCCAGCGCATCGGCAGCACCTCTACAGCACTCTTCGGAGCACTCGAACCAGTCACTGCCGTGACACTCGGTATCATCTTTTTGGGCGAAAGCATCAATTTGCGTGAATTCATGGGCATGATTCTCATCTTCGTATCGGTCACTCTTGTTGTGCGTCGAAGGCGATGAGATATACCTTTAATATATTATGGGCCGACTCGAATTCGAGAGTCGGCCCATATCTTTTATCAGATGTTGACGAAAAGGGGTAGCAGGCAGAGAGCCATGCCGACAAGCTGGATGAGTAGTATCCACCATTCGACCAGGGGATGATGGGCATTGGCTTGATGGATGGTGAGCAGTAGGGCGAGCAGCATGGCAAGAGTGACAAGGTGGATGGAGAGATGGGAAGCATCGAGGATGAGCAGCACGATGAAAGCGATGCTGACTATAGAGAGCATTATGATTGACGCTTCGGCTCGCACACTTTGGCCTAAATCTACGGCGAGGCTGGTGAGGGTGTGAATGAGAAGGAGCAATACCACGTATACCAACATGGCTATTTGCCACGGGGAGAGGAGGATTGTGAGCAGGTTGTTCCCTTTGGTCGCCTCCGAGAGACATAAAAGATTTTGAGGGCTGTAGGCCATGATCATCCGATCGGCAGCCGCAATTCCTCCCTCTTTGCTTCCCAATAAGGGGAGGATGCAAAGGATGAGGTAGATAATCCAGATGCCGAGCACTGTGCCTGTGATGGCGCTGAACAGGTTTCGGGGACTGAGGCAACGCATATAGTAGCCAGTGATTGGCAACAGCAGCACGATGAGGATGAGGTGGGGATGCAGGGTGGAGATAAGGCCGATAATGAGTCCGAGCAACAGGTGCTTGATGATGGCGACACGGCGCTGCCAAAGGCTCATCTGGAGCGAGATGATGGTGATGATGGCAAGCTGCTGCCATAGGAGGTTTGAGAGATCTGAGGGAAAGAGACAGCAGACCGAGCATTGCACCACGGTGAGTAGGGGCCAGCCGATGGCAAATGCCTTGACACTGGCACCTCCGTCAAGTCGGAAACGGGCGACGATGTGTCTGATGCCTACGGTGAGCAGACCGGCGATGATCCAACTGAGGATGAGTGTCCGTGGTGGGGCTGCACCCAACAGCATAAGCACCACAACAAGCCCCAGGCTCAAGAAGATGAGCACGGGGGTGATGTGGCGGTATGTGCTGAAGGGAGCGAACAAATTATCAATGAATAATTAACAATTGACAATTAAATTTTGCCCCACTTGGCAAGATCGCGTCCGATGTCTCGGCGATAATATTTTCCTTCGAATTGGATTATTTCGGCGCCCCGCATCGACTGAGCGAGGGCTTCGGAAAGATTGGGGCCATAGGAGGTGACAGCGATAACGCGCCCACCTGCGGTGACAATGGCATTATCTTTCTCGGCAGTACCAGCATGAAAGAGGATAGAACGGCGTGCCGAGTCGGCGGGTGACACGATGCCTTGGGTGAACAACGGGTCATCCATACCTGTCATCACCTTGCCTTTTTCATACGAACCGGGATAGCCACCGCTGACGAGCATGACGGTGACAGCTGTGCGCGGATCAACTTCGAGAGTCTTTTCGTCGAGATCGCCGTCGGCTACGCCGAGGAGGAGCTCAACGAGATCGCTCTGGATACGGGGCATGACAACTTCGGTCTCTGGGTCGCCCATGCGGACATTATATTCGATTACCATAGGGTCACCAGCATGATATTGTTGGATGTCGCGATCGATGCGAATGAGGCCCAGGAAAATGAAGCCTTTGTAAAGGAGTTGTTCCTGCTGGAGACCTGCGATGGTGGGACGGACTATGCGCTCTTCGACCTTCTGCATGAACTGCTCGTCGGCAAAGGGTACGGGTGAACAGTTGCCCATGCCACCGGTATTGGGGCCAGTATCGCCTTCGCCGATACGCTTGTAGTCCTTGGCAACGGGTAGGATCTTGTAGTGCCGGCCATCGGTGAGCACGAAGACCGAGCATTCGATGCCCGAGAGGAATTCCTCGATGACGACGGTGGCAGAGGCTGCGCCAAACATGCCGTCGAGCATGGCACGGAGTTCGTGCTTGGCTTCGTCGAGCGTGGGAAGGATGAGCACTCCTTTGCCGGCTGCCAATCCGTCGGCCTTGAGCACGTAGGGTGCTTGAAGCTGCTCAAGGAAGCGACAAGCGTCGTCGTACTGACAGGCTTTGAACGAGCGATAGCGTGCGGTGGGAATCGAGTGGCGGCTCATAAAGCCTTTGGCAAAGTCCTTCGAGCCTTCAAGCTGGGCTGCGGCACGGCT
>Ga0310786_10009105_pt1 | contig 12663 bp, 7 predicted proteins | sample AusTroGonzalo_MG_FD_203881 | JGI IMG/M metagenome (GOLD analysis project Ga0310786, IMG submission 203881) | Bovine rumen microbial communities from tropical cattle in Woodstock, Queensland, Australia - Gonzalo_03 (v2) (version 2) | ecosystem: Host-associated > Mammals > Digestive system >...
CTCGACTACAACAACCCGGCGACGAAACTGAAGGTGCGCGAGATGGCGACTTTCATCGCCGACAACCTCAAGGGCTCGCCCGCAATCGTGGGCGTCCAGCCGTCCAGCGAAGTACGCGACCGATCCGTCCCGTCTTGGACGAAGGAGTACGACGCGGCCTGCAGGCGTGCGCTCGGCTTCTCTATGCTGTCCAACGTCGTGAAGAGAGCTCCGCACTACAGCCGCATACCGGGCTTCCCGGTCTCGCGCATCGTGCCGGCGGACAATCAGTACCTGCGCTACTGCCTTTGGTTCTGGAAGCACGGCGACGGCTGGAACCAATTCCAGGACGACGTCGCGGGCATTTTCAACGAGCGCATCGGACGCCCCATCTTCTCGTTGTACGATCCCATTACCCGCACCCCGCCAGTTTGGGGTTCGGGCGGACATGTCTCCATCGGAAACCAGTGGATATACTGCAATCCGCAGCCGTGCGCGCCGTCGTTCGTCGTCGCCGAGGAACAGGCGATGGCCCGCGGCATGGAAGGCATGCAGGTCATGGCCATGCTGCAGGGCATTGCCTACCGCAACCGCATTGCGCCCAAGGAAAAGGCTCCGGCTCCTGAGCCTGCCTGGAGCATCGACCGCCCGAACGCGCGCTACATCACGATGCCGGCAGACTTGCTGCGCGAGGGCTTCTGGACGCTTGCGTCGCGTCGGATAGACGGCATTGGCCTTTACGGATGGAATTCGATCTTCGACTCCACGCTGACTGGCGAAAAGAAGGATTCGACCGGCTATCACTACACCGACCCGGCGGCGTTTCCGGTCGTCAGCAACTTCTTTGCCGACGTGGCGACGCCGCTTGGCCCGCTCCTGAGGGCCGTCCCCGAGCGCGCGCCGGAAGTCGCAATAGTGGAAAGCTATGCGCACGGATTCTTCGCCGGCCGCACGTCGTTCGGCTGGGGCTATCGCTGGGGAGACCTCGCAACACTCGCAAACCTGCAGCCATACGCGCTTTGGGAAGAGGAGATTGCGCGGGACGGCATACCTCAGACAGCGAAGGTCCTTCTGATGCCCGATTGCGAGGTGCTGACCGAGAAGACGTTCGCGTCGATCAAGGAGTTTCAGGCTCGTGGCGGCGTAGTCGTCTCCGACGAACGGCTCGTTCCCGGCCTGATGCCGGACTTTCTGCTTCCGAACTGCATGGTCTCCCAGTACGACCGTTCGTTCAGCGCGGACAAGGACACGGCGGGCATGCGCAAGGGCGCGCAGGAACTGCGGGAGCGGCTGGAATGGGCGTACCGTCCGTACGGCGACACAGACAACCGCGACATCTTCTGCCACGTCCGCACGTGGAAAGACGGCGACTATGTGTTTGCGATCAACGACCGCCGCGGCTACGGCGACTACGTCGGCCCATGGAAGCGAATTCAGGAGAAGGGGCTCCCGTGCGAGGGGAATGTCCGACTGCGCCGCGAGGCCGGCGCGGTCTATGATCTTGTCCGGCACAGGCGTGTCGAGGCGCGCGTCGTTGGCGGCGAGACGGAGATTCCGGTGTCGTACGAGACGAACGACGGGCGGATTTTCCTCGCGGTGTCGCGCCCGCTGCGTCCAGTCGTCCTGCGCGTAAAGGGCAACGTCGTCACTGTGACGTCGAAGGACCGTGACGTGATGATTCCTATCGAGGTCCTCCGCCCTGGCGAGAAGCCGTTCTACGGCGTAGTGAAGGACGGCGTCTGGCGGCACACGTTCCCGTCAACGACATCTGTTGCCGCCCGCAATCTCGCGACTGGCGAGACGGTCGCGCCGGCGCCGGCCTGGCAGTTCTGGAAGTGATTTGGCAATAAAGGTTAAAAATAAACACAGAAGGAAGAACGACAATGAAACGAGTACTTGCAATGGCGATAGCGCTGATGGCGGGCCTTGCGTTCGCGCAATACGACGCATCAGACGGATATGTGCAGTTGAAGAAGTCGGACCAGTATTGGGGCACCAGAGTCAGTTCGTGGAACCAGGTCGGAAACTGGGATCTGACGGAGTTCACGGCATCGACCAACTACTACGTGCCGTCAGGCCGGGAGATATGGGCGGGAAACACCTCTGCCGGCGCAATCGCAAAGTGGGCCGGCGGTCCGCTGGTTTTCGCCGGCGGACTATTGCCGCGCATCTCGAACGGAGGCGTTCCCGGGCTCCCGCAGATCGACGACGTGACGTTTCTCGACAACTCCTATCTTTACGAGATCATGAATGTCGGCGGCCTCAAGGATTCGGCGGTGACGATCAAAGCTGCGGCCGCTACGCCTTTCAAGGTCCGGTCGAAGACCGATGTCGATAATTCGTACAGCGGAAGCATCTACTTCCCGCGCACGACCTTTTCGGGAGAAGCCGATACCGGGATCCGCTTTTCGGTCGATGACGGCAAGAAGCCGGCCAAGTTCTATCTCGACGCCTGCAACTTCGAGAACTACGACGGCACGGTAACGGCTTATGGCAGCGACTTGACGGTGGAGCCGCGAGGAGCGGTTTCGTCGATCCCGGCAGGCGGGGGATTGGCCTTCAAGGGTGCGTTTGTCGTCGACGGCGCGACGGTGAACGCGGCCGTGAGCGCCGCGAACTGGACATCGTACCCGACGATGCCCGTCGGTTCGCTGACCCTGAGGAACGGCGCGACGGTCAAACTGTGGCAAAAGGACCGCGAGGTGCATCCAGTGATCAACGTCGCGAACAGCATGACGATGGACGGAACGTCCAAGCTCTCACTCGGCAACTTCGACTGGTCGATGTTCAATGTCGCGACGGCCGAGGCGAATTCGACGAACCGCCTGCGAATAGCGCACATTGCCGACGGCGCGACGATAGAGGGCTTGCCTACTGAGGGCGTGATCGCCGATCTCTGGCAAAACGCCAACGCATCGTCGCTGACGCGCAACTGGCGGTATGAAATCGTCGACTGCGCCGAGGGAGGAAAGGACGTTTTCGCCACATACACGAACAATGTCGTGGGCACGCTCAAGAACGATACGCGCGATACGAGCGGCGCGGCGACGGCATTCGGCTGCGACAATCCTTCCGAATACTGGTCCGACGGGCAGATGCCCTCGCCCGAATCGACATCAGACTATCTGCTGCGCTACAGGTTCTACCCGATGGTGGACATCAACCTTCCCAAAGCATCGGTCACGGTCATTTACGATAATTCGCTGGATTGCATCGGTGACGGCAACCTTTTCCGGATTCGCGAACTCAACCTCGTCGAGGCGTCCACTTTCGGCCGCTGGTCGGGCGATGCGTCAAAGAAGATAGTCCGATTTGAGGGCGGGGTCATAAACTTGATAGGATCCAATGCACAATCTTTCCAAGTCAGCCATGGCCGCGCATTCCATTTCTTCAGCCGCTTCACCGGAACGAAGACATTGTCACTTTCAAATCGGAGTGCGGTCACGGATGAAAACAACATGGCGGGGGAAATCTCCCTTTCGGCGGACAACAGCGATTTTCATGGGCGGCTGATCCTCGCCAACATGACCCCGACGGATGTGGCGGACTCAAAGCGCTTCTCGACGTACATCGGCGACGTCAAGCACTGGGGCGGCGCGTATTCCGGAAGCGCCGATCCGGCCCAGGCGATCGAGCTGCGGAACGACCTGATCGTCTATGCGACGAACGACGTGGCGTTCGCCGAAACGGACCGCAGCATCTGCATGACGAACGGCGTTCGCTTGAGCGTCTCCAGCGGCAAGACATTCACGCTCGGCAACCAGCTGACGGTTTTCGGGCGGATTCTGAAGCTCGGCGCGGGTACGCTTGGGCTTTCCGGCACGCTTGTCCTGCCCGAGACGGAAGATGGTGCCTCTCTGCAGGTCAGCGCCGGCGCACTCAAGGTTGGTTCTGCAACGGCCTGCGACGGCCTCGACGTCTCGTTTGACGCCGGGACAAAGCTGATCGTCCGTTCGGACATCGGCTATGTCAACACGACGGCTGCGGCGCCGCTGACGATAAACACGGCTGACGGCAAGCTTCCGGTCGTAATCGAGTATGTCGGCGAAGAGAACCCGACTTCTGTGTCGGTGACGGTCGCGACGGTGGGCAAGACGGCTGGCGAGTCGCTGACGACTGACGACTTCAGCATCTCCCTCCTGAAGGACGGCCAGCCGATGCGCGGCATGAAGCGCCCCGTGAGCTTCACGAAGGTCGAGAATCCCGATTCGTATTCCTTCGTGGCGACTTACGAGCATCAGGGCTGCGTCTTGATTTTTCGCAACGACGAAGGGTATTCTTGCCGCGATTTCACTCGCGGGCATTTGCAGTCTGGCGCAGGCCGGGGACGCGACCTCGCTTGCGGCGCGCCAGGACTTCCGCAAGGCGGTCGCCGCCGGCGGCGCCGCAGCCGACAAGGCGATAGCGGACGGGCTGGACGCGCCGGACCCGGCAATCCGCCGCGCCGCGCTCTGGGAACTCTATGCAAAGAACCCGGCGGCGGCACTGGACCGTCTCGACCTGGCGTGCCGCGATGCCTCGCGAGAAGTGAGCGCGTTGGCCGCGGAACTTGCACGCGCCATCCCCGACGAGGCGAGGCGACGCTCTCTGCTCGAGCGCATCGCGACGCGGGGAACGACTCCCGAGGCTCGGAGGATCGCCGCGTCGGCGATTCCGTTTCCGTTTCACCGCGACGACGTGCCACTCTCCCAGAATCCGACGTATGACCACGAACTCGTAAAGGTGTGGACGAGGGACTTGCCGCAGGATGGATGGAAGTTCCGGGCGGATACGAGCGCAAGCGGGCACCTGGGCGAGAGCCCTTTCTTCGGAACCGACGTCGATCTGTCGACGGACGACTGGAAGGACATTTCCATCGGCCGCCATTGGGAGTCGTTCAGGGCCGTCGGGAAGTACGACGGCATAGGCTGGTGCGTATTTGAGTTCGCCTTGCCTGAGAGGGTCGAGGGACTTTCGTACGAGCTGTGCTTCGATGCTGTCGACGAAGAGGCATGGGTCTGGCTGAACGGCACCTACGTCGGCCAGCACGCCGAGGGAGTCGACGGCTGGAACAAGCCGTTCCGGATGGATGTTGGAAAGGAACTCGTCTGGGGAGGGAAGAACCGCCTGGCCGTTCGCGTCAACGATACGTTTGCCGGCGGCGGCATCTACAAGGGCGTCCGGCTGGAGGTGCTGAAATGAAGCTGGCCGCCCTTCTGTCGTCGCTGGGCCTTTGCGGCCTGGCCTTTGCGGTCGTGCCGGATGCGGCGAGCTTCGGTCCGCCTGGCAATCCCGACGACCAGATCCGCGCGTTCTGGCATCCGTCGGTCTCGTTCTACACAAATCTCTTCGACAACGGCTTCAACACCCTCATCGTCCACCACGCGGGCGAATACAGCCCTAAAAAAGACTGCTGTCCGCACGCGAATCTGCCGGCAGAGCGCAACCGCTGGCTTGACATCTGCAAGGAGCGCGGCATTGCGTTTGTCGAAAAGCTGACGCTGGCCGAGGGCTTTTCCCGTGCCGGGCTGTTCCCGCTGAAGACCGCCAACGGCGTCGTCAAGAGAAGCGTCGATCCGTCGAATCCCGCTTTTCGCGCAGCTTGCTCGAGTGCTCTTGCGAAGATCCTCGCGCGGTATCCTGACCATCCGGCGGTTTTCGGAGTCCAGCCGTCGAGCGAGGTTCGCGACCATTCCGTTCCGGCGGACCGGCCATGGTTCCGCGAGGCCTATCGCAAGGCGAGCGGTCAGGACGTCCCGCCAGGGGCAGAAAAGAGAAATCCTCCGATGTACGACCAGATCCCGGACTTCCCGGTCGGCCGCGTCGTCGACGCGGACTATCCGCTGTGGAAGTTCTACCGCTGGTGGTGGAAGGAGGGCGACGGCTGGAACGCCTACCAGACCGAGATGGCGCGGCAGTTTGCGGCGCATTTCTCCCATCCGGTGGCATCGTTCTACGATCCGATAGTGCGCACCCCGCCAATCTGGGGCTCTGGCGGCGACGTCGTCTTCGGCAACCAGTGGACATATCCCTATTCCCAGCCCTACAAGCTCCTCTACGTCGTATCGGAACAGCAGGCGATGGCGCGCGGCAATCCCGGCCAGGGCGTGACGACGATGCTGCAAGGCATTTCCTACCGGAGCGCGATAGCGCCAAAGGAGGAGACGCCGAATGTGCATCCGAAGTGGCATGACGAATTTCCAAATACGTGCTATCCGACGACGCCCGCGGCGTTGATGCGCGAAGGCGTCTGGTCGGCGCTGGCGCGGCGGATCGACGGCATCATGTTCTTCGCCGGCGCGGCGCTGTTCGACCTGTCGTCCGAGGCAAAGGACTACGACGAATACCGCAAGCGTTCGTATTACCAGTGCAGCGACCCCGAGACGATGCCTGTCGTGAACGAGATCCTTGCCTCGGTGGCGGTTCCCCTCGGTCCCCTCCTGAGGGCCGTGCCGGAGCGTCCGATGGAGGTCGCGGTCTTGGAGAGCGCACCGTCCGTCGTCTTCGCCCGGACCGGCACCTGGGGCTCCGGGCCGGACATCGCGGTCGCGGCGGCTGGCGTCGGCCTCCAGCCGCAGACGCTCTACGACGAGGACGTGGCGCGGGACGGCATGCCGGCTTCGCTCAGGGTCCTGCTGATGCCGAAGTGCACGGTGATGGACGCGACGACGGTCCGCGCAATACGCGACTGGCAGGTCCGGTCGGACGGAATCGTGCTGGCAGACGACGACCTCGTGCCGGCGATCTTGCCGGACGGGACGCTGCCGGAAGTCGTGGCGGAGACGGAAGGAGCGGCTTGCGCCGCGGCGTTCCGCACATGCGGACGCAAGCTGCTCGATCAGCTCGCTCCGCGCTACCGTCCGTACGCGTCGGCTACGGCGGACATCATTCCCTACGTCCGCACGTGGAAAGACGGCGACTATGTGTTTGCGATCAACGACCGCCGAGGCTACGGCGACTACGTCGGCGCATGGAAGAAGGTACTTGACCGCGGGCTTCCAAACCGTGGCGCGGTGCGTGTCTCGCGCGAGGTTGGCGCGGTCTACGACCTGGTCCGCCATGCTAAAGTCGAATTTTCGGTTGCGGACGGCCAGACGGTCGTGCCGCTGGACTACGCGACGAACGACGGCCGGATTCTCCTGCTGACGTCGCGCCCTCTTGGAGCGCTGGCCGTGCGCACAGAGGGCGATGCGCTGTCCGTGAAGTCTCCTGACGTGGACGTGCTGGTGCCGATTGAGATCGTGCGGAAGGGGAAGAAGCCGTATTATGCGGTTATCCGCAACGGCGTCTTCTGTCGCAATTTGTGCGGGCTGGACGATCTTGCTGTTCGCAATCTCGCGACTGGCGAAACCTTCGCCGCTTCTCGCTAGGGGCCGTTTTCGGCACGTCGAAAGCCGAATTATGGTATAATTCCATCCATGAGCTACTGTTGCATATTCGCCGGACAAGGTGCCCAAGTCCCCGGCATGGGCAAAGATTTCGCTGAGGCCGACGCCGAGGCGATGGAACTGTTCGACAAGGCCAACGCCGTTCTCGGCTTCGACTTGAAGAAGACGTGCTTCGAGGGGCCGGCCGAGGAGCTGACGAAGTCCAACATATGCCAGCCCGCGATATTCGTCACGAGCTACGCGGCCTATTCGGCGCTCCAGAAGAGGCGCCCGACCGAATTCGCCTGCGCGGCCGGCCTCTCGCTCGGCGAGTGGGGGGCTCTCTGCGCGGCAGGGGTCCTTGACTTCGACTCGACCCTCAAGGTGCTCGAGGCGCGCGGGCGCTTCATGCAGGAGGCGTGCGAGGCTGCGCCGTCCGGGATGATCGCCATCGTCGGCGCCGCCCCTGACCAGCTTTCGGCCCTCTGCGAGAAGACCGGCTGCACGGTGGCCAACATAAACTCCGCCGCCCAGCAGGTGCTTTCCGGCTCGAAGGACGCGATAGCGGCGGCGGCCGCAGCCGCGAAGGAGCTTGGCATCAAGCGCGCGATTCCGCTTGCGACGGCAGGTGCGTTTCACTCGCCGTTCATGGCGTCCGCGCGCGAGAAGCTCGCCGCCGTGCTCGACACTGTCGAGTTCTCGGCCCCGAAGTTCCCGGTCCTCTCCAACGTGACCGGCAAGCCCCACTCGTCCGACCCTGGCGAGATAAAGGCGACGATGCTTGAGCAGGTCACGGGCACCACCAACTGGGCGGCGGACGTCGAGGCGGCGAAGGCCCTCGGCTGCACGACGTTCGTCGAGTTCGGCCCCGGCAAGGTGCTTTCCGGGCTAGTCAAGAAGATCGACGCGGCCCTTGCAACGTTCAATGTCGCGGATCTGGCCACGCTGGACGCCGCGGCCGCCGCACTATGAACGCCATCGATACGAAACACAGGCTGCACATTGCGTTCGCCCTCCTCGCGCTGGCGTTCGCCGCGAACGCCCAGGAACGCGTCGAGACCCGCATGTTCGAGCTGACGTACGCCTCTGCCGAGGACGTGGCGGAGAACTTCAACCGCACGTGGCGCGGGCAGGTGCTGACAAACGGAACCCCGGTGGTGGCCGGCGACATGGCCGTTCCCTTCAAGGAGGCCAACTCCGTGATGGTGACGGCCACGACGTCGGTGCTGGACGACTGCGCGGCGATGATCGCGAAGGTCGACCGCAAGCCGAGGCAGGTCTATGTCGAGGCGCGGTTCGTGGAGCTGAACAACAATGCCGGCTACACCCTGGGGATCGACTGGTCGTCGCTCAAGGGGTTCGGAGCCGAGGCCTCGTTCGAGGCCGGCCTGTCGCAGCAGCGCATACCGGAAAACGTCTCGAAGTACACGCAGGCGATGAGCACCGGGTCGAGAGGCGGCATTTCGCAGTCGTATGAATTCACCAAGGGTGGATTAGCCGACAACAGCTACTTCCAGGGGACGCTGTCCATGGACCAGATGAGGCTCGTCCTGAGGGCGTTCCAGGGCAGCCAGGACGTGAAGACCTTCTCCAACCCGAAGGTGATAGTGACGAGCGGCAAGGAGGCTATCGTCGACATGACGAAGAAGCGCCCGAACGTGGTCGCGAGCGCCAAGCGGGTCCTCAACGGCAACAACAACACGCTGGACGTCGACACGCGGATGGTGGAGATACCGGGGCAGGACAGGCTCATGTTCGCTCACGAGGCGTTCTTCAGCTGGGGCGTGGCCCTGGGCGTTCGGCCGCGGATACTCACCAACGACCTCATCAACGTCTCGATCATCCCGACGATCAGCTCGGTGTCGGAATACGTCAAGGTCAACGTGAACGACGGGGACGACATACCTACGCCGGAGTTCCCGATCGTCGACATACAGCGCATCGTGACGGAGTTCACGCTGAAGAGCGGGCAGACCGCCGTCATAGGCGGGCTTTCCAAGACCATCGAGCAGGACATCGACGCCGGCATACCGTACCTGTGCAACATCCCGTGGATAGGAATGAGGCTGTTCGGCGGCAAGGAACGCGTCAAGGAGCAGCATGAAATCATCATATTCGTCACGGTCGGCCTCGCCGACCCCGAGGAGATCAAGAGCGACGTGGGGCTTCCGAAGAACGCCGTCCTCGGACGCACCTACACGAACGGCATACGTCAGGAGCCGGGCGACCGCACGAACGCCGTGGAGGGCGTGATGTCCCTCGACCTCCGCGACCTGGAGGACCGCGCACAGGAGACGTCGGGCAAAGAATAGGCAGGCATGCGGACGATTGCGGCATTTCACAACGACGCAAATTCAGGAAAGGACGGAAAATGGGAAGGCTGGACGGAAAGATAGCGATAGTAACGGGCGCTTCGCGCGGGATAGGCGCGGCAATCGTCGGGAAGCTCGCGGCGGAAGGCGCGATGGTCGTCGCGTGCGCGCGCTCGATTGAGTCGTGCGAAGGCGCGGCAATGTGCATGAAGGTCGACGTCTCCGACCCCGCGCAGGTCGACGCGTGCGTCAAGGCGGCGATCGAGAAGTTCGGCCGCGTCGACGTGCTCGTCAACAACGCCGGCATAACGAAAGACGGCCTCCTCATGAGGATGTCCGACGACGACTGGTGCAAGGTGATAGACATCAACCTGAAGGGGACGTTCCTCTTCACTCGCGCCGTGTCGCGCCCGATGATGAAGAACAAGGGCGCGGACGGCCAGCCTTGCGGCGGGTCGATAGTCAACATAGCGTCCGTCGTCGGCATAACCGGCAACGCCGGCCAGGCGAACTACACGGCGTCGAAGGGCGGCGTGATCGCGCTCACGAAGACCGTCGCCAAGGAGCTTGGCTCGCGCCTCGTCAGGTGCAACGCCGTCGCCCCGGGCTTCATACGCTCGCAGATGACGGACGTCCTGCCCGACGACGTGAAGAAGCAGTATGCCGACACGATCCCGCTCAAGCGCTTCGGCGAGCCGGAGGACGTCGCAAACGTCGTCGCTTGGCTTGCCTCCGACGAGTCGGCCTACGTGACGGGGCAGACGATCGGCGTCAACGGCGGAATGGTCGGGTAATCGGGTTCTTTTATGCGAAAGTTCGTTGCCACGACAGTGCTGGCGGTCGCTGCGGGTCTTTGCTGCCGGGCGGCGCAGAAGACCGTTGTCGCGAGGGAATGTGAGTCGTCCGTCCGTGCGCCGGAGATGTCGACGGCCACCCCGGAGTCGCAGGGCGTGCCATCCGCAGCGATCGGCAGATGGCTGGAGGCCTGCGGGCGCGAGCTCGACTCAGTGCACGGGTTTGTGATCGTCCGCCACGGCAAGGTTATCGCCGAAGGCAGCTGGAAGCCGTACGACACCCTTAACCGCCCGCACATGCTGTATTCCCACTCGAAGTCGTTTACTTCGACTGCGATTGGCTTTCTCGTCGACGACGGCAAGGCCGACCTCGACGAAAGGGTGCTGGACATCTTTCCCGACAAGGCGCCGGCCTTGCCGGGCGAGAACCTGAAGGCCCTGCGCGTTCGAGACCTGCTTGCCATGAATGCAGGGGCGTCGGTGGCGAAATACGCCGACAGGGAGAATGACCTCGACTGGGAGCGGATGTTCCTTTCCCGGGATTTCCCTGTGAAGCCAGGCGCGGAATTCGCCTATGACTCCATGGCGACATACATGCTCTCGTGCATTGTGTCGCGAAGGAGCGGCATGGACATGATGGGTTTCCTGAAGTGCAGGCTTTTCGACAGGATAGGAATCTCATCCGTCAAGAGTTCGGTTTCGCCTAGCGGGACGTCTTGCGGGGGGTGGGGGATGTACATGACGACGCGCGACATAGCGCGGTTCGGGCAGTTTTTGCTCCAGGAAGGCGTGTGGAACGGCGATAGGCTTCTTTCCCGTGAGTGGATCAGGCTTGCTACCGGGCGCCAGACGGCGACGGGCAAGGTTCTGTCGGTGCGGAAGGCGGCTGCCAGCGCGAGCGACTGGGATCAGGGCTATGGATTCCAGTTCTGGCGCTGCCGCAACGGCGCCTACCGCGCCGCAGGGGCGTACGGACAGTTCACGGTAGTCATGCCGGAGCAGGACGCCGTGGTCTCGCTGACCTCCGGGCTGAACGACATGCGGAAGGAACTTGGCCTTGTGTGGGAATACCTTCTGCCCAACATGGGGGATGCACTGCCCGAGGATCCCGTGTCGGTTCGCGCGCTGCGCCAGTGCTGCGCGTCTCTCGCCATTCCAGTTCCGGAGGGCAGTGTCGATATTCCTGAGGGATTCCTCGGCAAGAAGGTGTCGTTCGCAAAGAACATGCGGGGCTTCAAGTCGGTGGCGCTTGCGCGCGGCGACGGTGGGCTTGGGCTTGACATCGAGACTCCCGCCGGAGTTTCGGCCGTCCCCGTAGGGCTTGGCGAATGGAAGGCGGGCGAGATTCGTGTCGACGACAAGAAGTACGACAACGCCGGCGACTACATAGGGGTGCGTCCGACGGCCGCCGCCGCCGCGCTCGGAGCTGACGGCGTTCTCCACGTGCGGATACTTGTCACGGACGCGCCCGGCAGGATCGAACTTGACTTCAGCGAGAAGGGCGGCGACGTGTCGGTGTCCGGCAAGTTCAGGTTCATGCGCGGCGGCGACCTCGTTTCCGAAAGGGGCGAGTAGCGTCGATCACAGACCGGCGGCGAGTTTCCTGATGCGGCGCGAGGTGCGGACGGCGCAAAACTGCTTTCCGCACATCGAGCAGTGGTCGTCGTCGTGAGCCTCGTCGGTAAAGGCGCGGGTCTTGAGCCAGCGCGCCTTCGCCCGCTCCGGGTCGAGGCACAGCTCGAACTGGCGGTTCCAGTCGAAGTCGGCCCTGGCGCGGGACATCGCGTCGTCGCGGTCGCGAGCTCCGGGCAGGCGGCGCGCGACGTCGCCTGCGTGGGCGGCGATCTTGTAGGCGATGCAGCCCTGGTGGACCTCCTCCGAGTCGGGTAGCCCCAGGTGCTCCGCCGGAGTGACGTAGCATAGCAGCGACGCGCCGTAGGTCGCCGCGGCGGTTGCGCCGATTGCGGAGACTATGTGGTCGTAGCCGGGGGCGATGTCGGTCGTCACCGGCCCGAGCACGTAGAAGGGCGCCTTCTTGCAGACTTCCTGCTGGCGCTCCATGTTCATCCGTATCTGGTCGAAGGGGACATGCCCCGGACCCTCGACCATGACCTGCACGCCGCGTTCGCGGCAGCGGCCCACGAGCTCGCCGAGTACGTCCAGCTCGCCGAACTGCGCGGAGTCGGAGGCGTCGGCGAGGCAGCCGGGACGGAGCCCGTCGCCGAGCGAGAC
>Ga0310786_10009106_pt1 | contig 12662 bp, 3 predicted proteins | sample AusTroGonzalo_MG_FD_203881 | JGI IMG/M metagenome (GOLD analysis project Ga0310786, IMG submission 203881) | Bovine rumen microbial communities from tropical cattle in Woodstock, Queensland, Australia - Gonzalo_03 (v2) (version 2) | ecosystem: Host-associated > Mammals > Digestive system >...
ACGTTCTCCAGCACGGTCTTGTGCTCGAAGAGGTTGAACGACTGGAACACCATGCCCATCTTCTGGCGCAGCCGATTGACGGGATAGCCCTTCGAGAGGATGTCCTCGCCATCGACGACGATACTGCCGCCGCTCGGTTGCTCCAGCAGGTTCAGACAGCGGAGGAAAGTGCTCTTGCCCGTGCCTGAAGGACCGATGATGGAGATGACCTCGCCGCGATGAATATCCACGGTGATGTCGCGCAAGACGTCGAGACTACCGTAGCTTTTCTTCAGGTGGAGAATGCCCACCCCCTTCCCCTCCCCAAGGGAGGGGGGATTGGATTGTAACGTAGTACTACGTTTGCGGCAGAAAAACAGCCACGCACCGCCACCAACTATTATGAGGAAAGCTGCCGCCCACCAAAGGTAACCACTCCCCTCGCCCTTTGGAGAGGGGTTGGGGGTAAGGCTGTCTGTCAGTATTCCCGCTTCGCCCTTTCGGGTGATGAGCACGATGTGCGAATCGATATAGCCGTCGGAAAAGAGCACCTGCTTCTGTCGCTCCTCAGTGATGCTGATAGCCCCCATGGCCATGTCGGCCTTACCCGTCTGCACGGCAGGGATCTGTGCGGCGAAGTCCATCACGAGATACTCCAGTTGCCAGTTGCGGCGGTTGGCCCACTCCGTCAGAAGGGCAGGCTCCAGCCCCGACGGTTTTCCCGAGCGGATGAAGTTGAACGGCGGCATGGCCGGATAGGTGGCTACGCGCAGGGTGCGCCCCGTGCCGCGCTGCTGGGGGATGTCCATGGCCGAGGGGTCTTCAGACTGCTGCCAGCGGTCGTATATCTGCTGGTAGGTGCCATCACGGCGGATCTCGGCCAGAAAGCGGTTGAAGTCCTGCTGCAGCTCCGTATTGTCTAAACGGAAGCAGGCGGCTACAGGAATAGGCGTAAGTCCCGTACCCACCGAGTCCACCTTGGCAGCCAACTCCTTGCAGAATATCAATGTCAGGCTCTCACTGCCCGCCACATCCACCTTGCCGTTCTCCAGAGCTGTCAGAAGGTCGGTGACGCTGGTTATGCGCTGGATGTCGGCATCAGGAGCCATATCGGTGACGGCAATGTCCTGTATGCTGCCGATAATGACACCGACGCGCTTGTCCTTAAGCGCCTTGAATACAGGTGGTACTTCCGATTGGTCCGCTGTGACGGCTGTAACGTCCGACTCGGAGTCTGCCAACATCGTCGGCACGTAGCCCAACATGCCAAACAGCATCAGCACCACAGCCGCAGCGATGGCCTTCATGCGCTTGCGCTGAACGAGACTCTGAAGCAGCAGCCCGATGAGCCATGCCATGAGGAAATAGATGATGGCCGTCACGATGAGGGGGAAGAAGGCGTCGAAGGTGCGCGAGCGTATCAGGTCGGAGGCTCGCGTCATGTCGGCCACGGCGATGTAGCCCACGATGCTCGTACCCTTCAACAGGCTGATGACCTCGCCCTGATAGACGGGCATCACCGCCCTGACCACCTGAGGCAGCACGATCCTGAAGAACGTCTGCCGCCCGGTGAAGCCCAAAGCCAGGCCCGCCTCCGTCTGTCCGTGGTCGATGCCCTGGATGGTGGTGCGCAGCATCTCGCTGATGTAGGCCGCCGTATTCATGGCGAAAGTGACGATGGCCACCACGATGCCCGTAGCGTCCAGCGGCGCCATCACCACATAGTACATCAGCATGAGCAGCACCAGCACGGGCGTGCCGCGCATCAGTTCGATATACACCTTGGCCGTTTGCCGCAGCCACTGGCGACGGCTCATGCGCATCCAGCACACCAGTCCGCCCAGTAGCGTGCCCAGCAGGGCGGCGCAGAGCGTGATAAGCAGCGTCACCTGCAGACCGTCGAGAATCATCCTGTAGCGATCCTCCGCTATCAGGTTGTTGAAAAAACTTTCTACTATACTGTTTGTCATTTCTATTCCAATGGTATCTCCGGATGCTGCACGGCGAGGGGCAGGTCCTTCTGTGAAAGGTAAAACATATAGAGGATAACGGGCTTCGTGCCGCGGTTCTCGCCGTGGTGGATGGTGTTCACCATCTCGACGACGGCCTCGCCCTCATGCACCACCTTTTCCTTGCCGTCCTGACCGATAATGGTCAGTTCGCCCTGCACCAGTATGCCGTAGTTCATCACGGGGTGGTGGTGCCAGCCCAGCTTCTGTCCGGCGGGGAACACGTACTTCACGGCCACCAGCTCAGGCCGGCCCTCGAAATAGTCGGGCAGTTCCACACCGTCCCAGCTCTGCGAGGTACGAATCAGTTCTTCACTCGACACCGTCTGAACGGGATTGTCTTCATTAGCTTTCGCTTCTTTGCAGCCTGTCATGAAGGCCGTTGCGCCGCAAACAAGGGTGGCGGCGATCACCCAACGGAAAATCTTCTTTTGCATAGTCTTGCTTATTTAGAATCGTAACATTTATTCCTTCTTGTCCGGGAAGGTGAAACTGGCGTGGTAAACACGGTGGAGAACCAGGATGGCCAGGGCCTCGATGGCGTAGGCTATCAGATAGCTGTACCAGAGATAGTCAGGCGCCACCTGGGCGACGATCCACAGCACCGGGATGACCGTCAGCGAGAGGGCAAACGAGATGAACAGCGCTATGCCGTGATAGCTGTAGAGCTTATACACAATCATGATGGCGTTGATATAGCAGAAGGGAATGAAGCTGAGCGCAAAGATGCGCAGGGCATTATGCGACTCGGCGATCAGGTCCGGCTCGTTGGCGCCGAAGAGCCGGGCTATCGAGTCGGGCCATATCCATACGTACAAACACGTAATCACCATCGCCACGGTGATGAAACCGAACGACTTGCGCAGCACCAGCCTGAAAGTCTCGTTGTCGCCCTTGCCCACCTGGACAGACCCTAACGACTGGATCGTGCGGCAGACACCCGACAGGAAGAGGTTGTAAATCTGCAGCAGGTACAAACACAGCGAGAAGGCAAAAATGCCTGCACGCCCCAATGTCGATAGCACGATGCGGTTGGAACTGAACAGCAGCAGCGTCAGACAGATGGAGGCGATGGCCAGCGGTGCACCCTGCGAGATGATTTCCTTAAGGGTAGAGTATAGGGAGTAGCGTTCGGGATCACTCTTCCACACAAGCCGCAGGTTGTTTTCAGGCGACAGGAAATGGAATGCCATGAAGGCGATGCCAACGACGTGGCCGATGACAGTTGCCACTGACGAACTCGCGATACCCCAGCCGAAATACTTGATAAACACGACGTCGAGCACGAGATGGACCACATTGTCGATGAAGATGGAGAGCGACACTAACTTCGGACTGCCATCGACGCTCACCATGGCATCGAGCCCCCACATCAGCAGATAGACCGGAGCGCCGAGCATCATCACCAGCAGATAGGCCTTGGTAGGCTCAAAGAAACGCTCGTTGTTACAGAACAGCCTGGTAGAGGCATCGGGGAAGAAGAAGCCGACGGCCGCAATGACCAGACCCGCCGCGACGCATGACGCCATCGACACGGTGAAGATGTAGGAGGCATGACGCGCGTCCTTCTTGCCTAACTGAATGCCCACCAGCATACCGGCACCCAGGGCCAGGAGCATACTGAGGGTGAACATGAACTGTACCATGGTGCGGGAGATGTTGATGGCACTCACCGAGTCCTCGTCAATCAGGTTACCCACAATGATGGCATCCAACACCGTGCCCAGACAAGCCGAGAGGGCAATGAGGATGGATGACCACAGGAATACCCAGTACTCCTTGTTGAACGATTTCTGTATCATTTACCTAAATTTTTATACAACTCCGGTACGATAATATCCAGCGAGGCATCGTCCATCATCAGGTCGTGCTCGTGGGGCGTATGGACGATATGGAGTTTCTGCTTCTCGCAGTAGTGTTCGTAATTGCCTGCCTCGAACTCCATCATCTTCGTCCAGTACTTGCGGTTGTCGCCCGTCACGCCGGCAGGGATCTGGTCGGGCTTGAAATAGGTGACGCTGCCATCGAAGAACTGTGGGCTGTGGTGCATCAGGTCGTCAGCCACGTTGGCGGCGTTCCTGACCATGGCCTCCAGCATACCCGCCTCCCTGAGCTCGGCAAACAGCGGACACGTCTCGAAATACGCCACGTTGACCGCAGAGAACATCCCCTTCGACATCTCACGGAGGGCATCGTTCCCCAGTGCGTGGGAGTCGAGCATGATGAGATGCTGCACGTCGTCGCCTGCCGCCCGGAGCTGACAAGCCATCTCGTGGGCCACGATCCCACCGTAACACCATCCGCCGAGTATATATGGGCCTTCGGGCTGATACTCCTTGAGAATGCGGACATAGTTCGAGGCGATATCCCTGATGCCGCGGCGCACGTCGTCGGGATGGTACAGGTTGTACGGCTCAATGACCGCGAAGGACACCGTATCGCTGATCCTGTCTGCCAACTGGTAGTAAGCGTCGCTGCCGGTATTGGCTGTATGTACGAACACCATCTTCGGGCCGTCGTTAGCCGAATAGACACAGATCTCCTTAAGTGAAGAGTGATTAGTGAAGAGTGAAGAATTCCCTTCCGGAGTCCCTGAAGGTGAAGGTATGGCGGGAGCAAATTCTTCACTTTTCACTTTTAACTCCTCACTCAGCATCTCCACCCAGTCGCTGATAGAGACATCGTCGGGATAGTGGCCTGCCAACACCTGCATCAGCCTCTTCAGGTATTGTCGCAGCTGCTGCTGGCTCACGGCGATGTTATGGGTCAGCACATACAGGAAGCTGCGCTGACGGGCACGCAGGCAAACCATCTTCATCATACTGCTGAATTGCAGGTCGATGGGTGCGTTAAACAGTGCGTCGCGCACCTTCCTTAACGTATGGCTGTCGTAAACGGCCACGTCCAGCATCTCGAGGGGAATCCTGCGGTCGGTGATGACTTGCTGAATCACGGGGATGCCATGGAACACGATGGCCGACCGCAGCTGCTCGTTCTCACGGGCTATGATGTCTAAGGCTTCGCGCAGATGTTCTTCGCTGATGATGCTGTCAACCTGCAGGAACACCACGTTCCGGTAGCTGGGGGAATCGGGCCTGATAAGCTGTCGGAACAACATCTCGTTCTGCCAGTTCGTAATAGGCAATACCTTCTCGATATGCTCGCCCCTTGCGGCAAAATCATGCATGATGGTCTCATACTCCTCCCGGCTCCACAGCTGCTCGTATGCGACCTCGGCGACCTCGGAAATCTTACGGAAGACATTATACTGCAATATCTGCTTACCTGTTATCTTGATACCCTGCTGGCGGAGTGCCGTGGCGTATTTCATGGCGACGAGCGACGTTCCGCCCACGTCAGTGAACCTCTCGTCAGGCCCGATGTGGGTGCCTTCATCCAATACTTCCTCAGCGGTCGTCAATACCCTGAACAGCACTTCGCTGTCGATGACACCCGTGATGTTACGTTCTCTCCTTGGCGTCGGCAGGTCGCCCCGCATCACCTTGCCGTTGGCGTTACGCGGCAGTGCGTCCATCCGTACCCATACATCGGGAACCATATATTCAGCCAGACTTTTTGCGATTTCAGCCTTCACCGCACGCTTGTCAAGTTCACGCTGAGCCTCGTAATAGCATGACAGGTGGTCAACACCGTTCAGGTTCTTGACCACCACCACCACCTGCCCCACGTCGGGCCGGTCCATGAGTGAAACGGCTTTGGCGATCTGAGCCTCCACCTCGCCCGTCTCTATGCGGAAACCGCGTAACTTCACCATGTTGTCGATGCGTCCGAGAAGTTCCACGTCCCCCTCATCCGTGTATCTCGCCCTGTCACCGGTGCGATACCAGCAGACACCGTCGAGCGTCTTCCATTTCTCCGCGCTCTGCTCCGGCAACTTGAAATAGCCCTGCGACATAAAGTCGTTGGAAACCAGCAGTTCACCGGCTTCTCCGGAAGGCACAGGACAAAGCGCATCGTCAACGATGAGCGTCCTGGTGTTGGAATACGGCTTGCCTACCAGGACACGCTCCTCGTCGCCATACATCTTCTTTGACAGCACGCCGCTGGTTTCCGTACATCCGTAGCTGTTGATGAGCACATTGCCTGGGTTGTGCGCCTTGAAATTGCGCAGCTTTTCCCCGGCGGCGAAGATGAATATGCCACTGATGTCGTAATCCTCTGCCATGATGGCTGCCAGCGCTGCAGGCAGGAAGATGTGGGTGACACCCGCCTCACGGATAAACTGGTAGAGGAATTCCACATCCTTTCGTGCCGCTTCCGGCGCAAAGCATACGGTACCGCCTTTGCTGAGCGGCCCTAAGAGGAACATCTGCGTACCTACGAAGGAAATACCTGACATGACACCCGTCCGGGTGTTCTCATCCATCTCAGCGCCTTCGTGTATGTTCATCCAGTCCACAAGGTGGATCAGCATCTTACCTGTGTGCAGCACGCCCTTGGGACGGCCTGTCGTGCCGGAGGTATAGAGCAGCATGGCAGGAGAGTCCTTACAAATTGATAATTGATAATTGACAATTGATAATTGATAATTGACAATTGATAATTGACAATTGTCCTCCGTCGGCACTACGTCACTCATAAAAATGACTCTCTCTTCAGGGAAACTCAGGGGCTTGCGGCTCCACAGTTCCCGTACAGTCAGGATAGCCGCAGTTTCGGAATCCTGCAGTATGCTTTCCAGGCGTTCCACAGGATAGCCATCGTCAAAGGGAATATAGATACCGCCGACGCGAAGGGCGGACACAGCGCCCACCAGGATTTCCTTGCCGTAGGGCACATACACCGCCACGGCATCGCCCTGGCGGACACCCACCGCAGCGAGCGCACGGGCAAGTGAGGCACTGATGGCCTCCAGTTGCCCGTAGCTTATTTCTCCCTGCGCATCCCGCAAGGCTGTCTTAGAAGGGTTTACAGCGGCATAAGCCGCAATTCGTTCATGAAGCAGTTTTTCCATCGTCGTTTAGAAATTATCCATTGTCCATTGTCAATTATCAATTATCAATTGTCAATTGAAAAAACCTTTCCCGGCCAGTCGTTCAATGAACTGGCGGATGTAGGCTGAGCCCGTCTCTGGCCAAGAGAACCCAAGCCGTTCCAAAATTCTGTTGGTGTAGTCGCAGTTACAGCCGTCAAGGCCAATCGTCTGAATGTTATCATTGTTCTTATAGGCAATCAAGGTACTGACCGTCTGGCTCTTGTCTTCAGAGGCGAGCGCTTCGTTCAATGCCTGTGCGAACGTCTCGTTCTCAACACCTTGAATGGGGTTCCCAAAGGCACTCAGCTCACGGATGATATCTCCCATCAGTGGCCGATGGGTATTCATAGGCATGAAGCACACGCAGTCCTCTGGTGTCGTCGCTAAGGCAAGGATGGCTTTTGCCAGTGCATCGATGGGCGAGAACTCCGTCTGCCTGACCAGAGCGTCGTACGGAATGAAGCCAAGGGTCTGATAAGCCTGCAACGACTTCATATAGTTGTTCGACGTGTAGTTCACCTGGAACTCGCCGTCCTGCGCTCTCGGTGCCAGATTGCCCACGCGCATGATCTTTGCTTTCAGGCCATGGACCAGAATCTCCTCATAGATGTGCCGTTCAGCCATGAACTTGGAATGAACATACTGGTTACTCTCCAACTCCTGCCCTGCAAAAAGCCTGTGCTCATCGAAGCGATAGCCTGCCGGCGGCATGTTATTCATACGGCTGCCGGTGATACTGCCTGTGGAGATATGAACCAGACGCGCTTTGTTCTTTTCGCACCAGGCAGTAATGTTCTTTACCGACCCGACGTTCGTGCGCTCTATTTCATTACCCTTTGCAAAGTGCTTGACGCTGGCGGCACAGTTGATGACTGTCATGCCTTCAGCAGGAGCACGGAAGGAAAGCAAGGCATCCGCATCGGTGGCATCGCCTTCAACGACGGTGACCTTGGAGGCAAACAGAGGCTCTAAGGTTGAGCCGAAATAGTAGCTGAGCCTGTCTTTCAAACGCTGTTCTCCGCTCATTCCCGAGCTGCGCTCGCCTACCCGTTGCCTTTCGTCCTTGCCCGGACGGACAAAGCACCAGATATGTACATCGTGGCAAGCAATCAGTTCACGCAGCACATGGCTTCCGAGATAACCCGTTCCGCCGAAAAGCAGTACGTCGGAAAGAGGTGTCTGCAGACCATTGCGGAAAGCCTCCAAGGTGTTTCGCGCAAGGAGGGCGTGAATATCTGCATAGTCGTAGCCGTCGGGCCCTGTCTCAGGAACCCCAGAGAGGGGAGAAGGTGAGGAGGTGAGAAGGTGAGACTGTTTTTCCGGGATGCCGTCGCCGGCGGTGAAGGCGGCCAAAGCGCGCGGAGTGGTATTCTGGAACACGTCGTTATAGACAATGCTATAGCCAGCCTTGCCAGCAGCAACGACCACCTTCATGGCGAGGATGGAGTTGCCGCCCACCTCGAAGAAGTCGTCCTCTGCACTCACACGCTCAACACCGAGCACCTCTCCAAAGATGGCGCAGAAATCCTCCTCAGCCTTTCCTTCCGGTGCCACATAGGCTGCCTTCTGGAGCCTCGGCTCGGGAAGGGCTTTCTTATCGACTTTCTGGTTTACTGTCAGAGGTATCTTCTCAATCTGTACGATGGCGGCAGGTACCATATAAGCAGGCTTCTGCCCCTTGATAAACTCCCTGAGCGCATCCATATCTATTGTATCCTCGCTGACCACAAAGGCTGCGAGGTATTTGCCGCCTCCCTCGTAGTCGTACGCCTGTACGGTCACATCGCGGATGCCGCTAAAGCCTCGGATGACGGCTTCCACCTCCTTGGTCTCGATGCGGAAGCCACGGATCTTCACTTGTCCGTCCTTACGGCCCACGAACTCCACGTCGCCATTCTGACGGTATCTCACAATATCACCGGTATGGTACATGCGGAACTCGTCAAAGGGACTGGCCTCATAGGCCTCGGCTGTCTTGTCGGGGCGATTCAGATAGCCTCGACTGACCTGCGGTCCGGCGAGGCAGTATTCTCCGGCAGCGCCGGCGGGAAGCCGGTGTCCGGTTTTGTCCAAGACATATCCGTGGATGGTGGCCATTGGCTTTCCGATGGGGATGTTGGGTTCCCAGGCGCGGATGGGGAACAAGCTGACACCGCAACAGTTCTCCGTAGGCCCGTAGCCATTGACAATCGTATAGCTGAGGCGTGAGGGGTCCACTGCGGGCAACTTCTCGCCGCCCATCACCAACATGCGCAGCGTCTTCAGCTGCGGATAGTTCTGCAGGAACTGCACACCCACCTGTGTGGTCAGCAACAGGGCTGTGATGCCCGCTTCGTCGAAATATCCGGCCAGCGCATCCAGGTTCATCCGGATTTCTTCCGGGATCAGACAGACCGTACCACCATTGAGGAGGGTACAGAACACATCGGACATATTCACGTCGAAGCCGAAAGAGGCGTAAGCCGCTATGCGGTCATCTCGCCTGTAGAAATCGTTCCGGACACCATGTGCGTATGACACCATGTTACGGTGCTCTATCTGGCAGCCCTTGGGCAGACCTGTGGAACCGGAGGTATAAAGCATGATGAGCAGGTCTTCCGGCGACGGACCTTGCGGAACTTCCGCCTGACAGTCTTCCGCATAAAGAGCCTCCACCGTCAACGTCGGGCCGTCATATTCATCCACCAGCCCCAGTAGACTTTCCTCGGCCAGTAGCAGGCAGGCCCCGGCATCTTTCACCATGAAGTTGAGGCGTTCTTTGGGATAGCTGGGATCTAACGGCTCGTATGCCAGTCCTGCCTTGACGGCAGCCAGCGGCAGTATGAACACGTTCTCGTTACGGTTGAGGAGGATGGAAACTACTTCCTCTGCAAGAACCGACTTCCCCGTTGCCTGGCAGGCGTGGGCATACAGTTTCGCAGCCAGGCGGTCGGTCAACTCGTCCAGTTCCCTGTATGTAAAGGCCTTGTCCTTGAATACCGCGGCCACTTTGTCAGGCTGTGACTTGGCATTGCGCCGGAAGACGGTCACTACCGTGTCGGCCTTATCGAAGTCCAAATCCCAGGCAGCGTTGAAGCTGTCGAGAACCTTCCATTCTTCTTTCCCGGTGAGGCTCACCTGTGACAGGTTGTCGCTTTCCATCAGCGTGCGAACCACATTTTCAATGCCTTTGGCAAGGCCAAGCATCATCTCCTCGCTAAACAGGGCTGTGTCGTAGTCCACCTTAATCCGAGCCTCATCCTCCGTGCCTACGATGTAAACAGCGACGGGGAGCTTCGCTAATTCAAGGGCAAGCCCCTCCATCTCGACAGCACCATACTTGGTGCGATAGTCATTCAGGACACCGATCTGATAGGTATAGGATATCTGGGGATGGAAGTCATAACGGGCAGCGATACGTGCAAAGGGATAGTTCTCGTGCTCGATGGTGTCTGAGAAGTTCTGCGACACACGGCGCAGGAAGTCTGACGTCTTTTCATGATTGTCGAGTGTTGTCACGAGCGGGAGTGTATTAACGAACATTCCCATTGTGTTTGAGACCTTTATATTACTCCTTCCGTTTGAAACGGTAACGATGGACACCAAGTCTTCGCATACGAAACGGCCAAATGTGATGAAGCTTGCTCCGAGATAAACAGCAGCAGGAGTAATGCCGTTTTTCTGAGCGAACTCCTTGACGGCCTGGATGTCGGTCGCAGCAAACACGCTCTTCTGGGTATGCGGCAGGTGCTGTTCAAACACGTCAGGAATCAGCTGCGTGGGTTCCTCAACCTCTGCCATCTGACGCTCGAAGAAACTCTCTGTCTCAGGAGTAACCTCCTCGTCACGCACAAAATCATAGTAGGTATAGTCTTCTCTCTCCGGGGCTGTCCCGTCAAGGGCCTGAGTGAGTTGCGTAATGAAGAGATCGAAAGAAGCGCCGTCGCTGACCAGATGATGCATGTCGGCCAGCAGTGTCAGTGCATCGGTCTTGATAATCTCAAATCTCACGCAGGGGCCTTTTTCTAAATCAAAGGGACGGACAAACTGTTTTTTATATGCCTCCAGCTCGTCTGCCGTCATGGTGCTGACGGGTATCTCGAGTGTGAAGCCATGTATCGGTTCCTGGATTATTCCGTTGTCACCGTCGGCAACAAAGTGGCACAGGATGTACGGATGTGCATCGACCACCTTGCGTACGGCATTGGCAAGTTGCTCTTCGCCAATCTCTTTCGGGAATCGGAATGCAAGAGGTATATTGTACTGAACCGCGTCAGGATTGGCCTGGCACTCGGTAAAGACACCCTGTTGTGCAAAACTGAGCGGCACACTCTTTGGTACGCTCGGCTCTGGCGCTTTGTCCTGTGAAGAATCCTGAGTCATAAACCCTTTAAGGATTTCGTTCTCAATGCTCTGCAACGTACCAGTCTTTACCAGCGACTTCGAGTCGAGGGTGACACCATAGCGCTTGTTCGCCTGTACGGCCAGCTTGATGGCCGAAATCGAAGTCAGACCGACATAGCCAAGTACTGTTGTGATTCCAAAGTCCGTATTGTTCAAGATTCCCGCAATCATCTCGTGCAGTTCCTGCTCCAGAACGTTCAGAGGAGCCTGTTCCGTTAGTTGCTGTGGCACAGCAACAGACATGACAGGCTTAGGCAGGGCACGCTTATTCACCTTCTGGTTCTGGTTCAAGGGGATGGCGTCAATTTGCATCGTCGCGGCAGGTACCATATATGGCGGCTTCTGGTCGAGGATAAAGTTATTCAATGCCTCAATGTCGATTTGCTTGTCGCTGACGATATAGGCAGCAATGAACTTCCCGTTTCCGCCCTCCTCATCGAAGGCCTGAACGGTAGCATCCTTGATGCCAGGGAACTCACGAATGACAGCCTCTACCTCCTTCAACTCGATGCGGAATCCACGGATCTTCACCTGTCCGTCACGACGACCCACAAACTGGATATTGCCATCGGGCAGGTAACGCACGATGTCACCTGAGCGATAGATGCGTGCATACTTGTCATTATCTGTAAACGGGTTGCCGATATACACCTCCGCTGTCTTCTCTGGACGGTTCAGATAGCCTCGGCTCACCTGCGGGCCACTGATCCACAGCTCACCCGCTGCACCTACGGGCAGACGATGCCCCTGAGGGTCAACGACATAAAGACGCATATTGTCAATTGCACGGCCAATGGGTATATCCTGCTTCTTTTGCTCTACCGGATAGACTGTTACGAGAACCGTGGTCTCAGTAGGGCCATAGACATTAACGAGTTTATAACCCTTCGGTGGAGTGAGGCCCGCTAACTTCTCGCCTCCGGTAGAAAGATAATTCAGTGAATGGCTTTCAATATTGGTAGCGAACTGATAAGCCACCTGTGTTGTCATAAATCCGTTGGTGATATGCTCGCTCTCGAAGTAGTCGTTCAGCGCCACGAGATCGAGACGCAATTCCTCAGGAACGATGTAAAGAGTGGCTCCACAGGTCAGTGCAGGGTACATATCCATCATGCATGCATCGAAACCATAGCTGGCGTATGCAGCGACCCTGTGCTCCGGCTTCAGGTCATAATAACGCTGATACCAGTGGCAGAAACAGACGAGATTGCCATGCGTTAGCTGACAGCCCTTGGGAACACCCGTGGAACCTGAGGTGTAGAGGAGGATGAAGAGGCTCTTGGGGGTAGGTCCTG
>Ga0310786_10009107_pt1 | contig 12659 bp, 10 predicted proteins | sample AusTroGonzalo_MG_FD_203881 | JGI IMG/M metagenome (GOLD analysis project Ga0310786, IMG submission 203881) | Bovine rumen microbial communities from tropical cattle in Woodstock, Queensland, Australia - Gonzalo_03 (v2) (version 2) | ecosystem: Host-associated > Mammals > Digestive system >...
TCAGCAGCCACCATCTTCTCGATGTCGGAACAGCGACCAGCATTGGTGCTTTGGATGACAGCCATGCTTTGGGCGGTATTCTGTTTTTGGAGAAACAGAAGTGGAGAATTTAGAGTGGAGAGTTTAGAGTTTGCTACCGCTATGAGTTTTGGAGGATTGCGTTATTCAGAGGCCGAAGCCAGATTTTTCGATACTGAAGGTCAACATGTGAAACTCACGCCGATGCAGCAGCAACTGATGGAAATGTTCTTCCGCTCAGAGTCGCACCTCTTGACAAAGACAGAGATCTGCGATGCGCTTTGGCCCAAGAAAGAGGATGCTAGTGAGACGCTCTACACCCTTATCCGGCGATTAAAACCCATCATCGAGCAGCATTCCGACCTGAAAATCGAAGCAGATAGAGGAAAAGCGTATGAGCTGAAAGTCAGGTAGATAGCAAATTGCCTGCGAAATGTCAGACAAATGTCAGGCAATATATTTGCCTAATACACCATCTCTTCATACCTTTGCAGAAAAATTGCAAGTATGAAGAGATTTTTGTTTCTGACTATGTTGGTATTTATAGCAGGCATGGCATACGTGTCTATCCATGAAAAGGAGGATAACACTCCCTTGTCCCAAAAGATGGATCAGGCCATGAGGCTCACAAAGATGATGGAATATCAGGACGATGACTACGACTATATCGTGCGTTATCCTGGATTCTTTGAACAGACCGACGATTCGCTTCTGGAAAAAGGCTGCTGCCGTTTCAGCTTCTGGCAAGACAACATTGAGATTGTCCAAACGGCTTTTGTGGAAAACAACGCCGACAGCCTGACCTTGGAACAAGCGATGGCAAAGTATGCCTCCGAACTAAATGCTTCGCAACAGCACAAAGGCAACGATTATTTCATCCTCTCCGGCCATCTTCGCACTGACACAGGTCATATCACAGGCCGTCGCTTCTATGCCAAATTCGTACAGCACCGCAAACTCTGGTTCGTGCAGACCCTCGCCTATCCTGAAGAATGCGAACAAGCGATGCAGCGACTGATTAAAGAAATAAGAGAATGGAAAGTTTGGCAAGATGTTAAATAGTTATAAATGAAGTTTGGTTAGGTGGCATCACAAAAGGATAGTAATAATTGTATAAAGTAGCGGGACAGACTAAAAAATAAGGCCGGAAATTTTTACTTCCGGTTTTTTTTCGTATCTTTGTCGGCAAATTCTGCAATTGTCGACAAATGTTCAATTAAAACCAATAATAAGAATGATGAAGAAACTTTTATTCACAGCCCTTTTGGCAGCACTGACGCTGCAGGTTAATGCACAGGTCGAAGTACCGAAGAATGCACCACAAATCGAGTTTGCCCTTCAACTGAAAGTCACACTTGGACAGGCTTTTTCCATCGAAAATACTCAGCATGGCCGTCGTACGGTGATTCCTATTACAGGCGGAACTTTCGAAGGACCTGGTATCAAGGGCACGATAGTAAACGGAGGCGCTGACTATCAGCTCGCCAATGCCCAGGGGCGCACGGAGCTGGAGGCCATCTATTGCATCAAGACTGATGATGGTGTCTATATCCACGTCCGCAATCGCGGTATCATCGCCAATAGCAAGGATGCCAATGGCAATCCCTCTTTCTATTTCCGTTGCGCTCCAACGTTTGAGGCTCCTGCCGATAGCAAGTATGGCTGGCTGAATAATTCACTCTTCCTCTGTGCACCTGAGTTCTCTCAGGGCTTCAATGGCATCGTTCTGAATGTATGGAAAGTGAACTGATGACCGACCTTTTCGCCTCGATCAACGATTTTCTGTGGAGTTATATCCTGATAGCTGCACTGATAGGTTGCGGACTGTGGTTCACGTGGCGTACACGTTTCGTGCAATACCGTATGGTGGGCGAGATGATAAGGCTATTGGGTGATTCTGCCAAACTGGCTACGAATGGCCAGCGCCACATCTCCTCGTTCCAGGCCTTTGCCGTTTCTGTAGCCACGAGGGTGGGAACGGGCAACTTAGCTGGTGTGGCTACCGCTATCGCCATCGGTGGGCCTGGGGCTATCTTCTGGATGTGGCTGATAGCCCTCATGGGCTCTGCAACGGCTTTCGTGGAATCGACTTTGGGCCAGCTCTTCAAGCAACATCATGAAGAAGGCTTCATCGGAGGCCCGGCCTATTATATCCAGCGTGGCCTGCACTGCCGATGGATGTCTGTGCTCTTCGCCATTCTGATTACCATTACCTTCGGACTGTCGTATAATTCCATCCAGTCGAACACCATCTGCGGTGCTATGCAGCAGGCTTTCGGCTGGTCACCGTTATGGGTGGGCATCGTACTGGCGGCCGCGGGCCTGAGCATCGTCTTTGGCGGCATCCACCGCATTGCCCGTGTCAGTTCGATATTGGTGCCTGTGATGGCCATTGGCTATTTTATATTGGCTCTTGTCATCATCGTGATGAACATCGATTTGATTCCTCATGTCTTGAAGGTGATTGTGCTCAATGCCTTTGGCGTGGGTCAAGTGGCTGGTGGTGGCATTGGGGCAACGATGATGATTGGCATCAAGCGTGGACTTTTTTCCAATGAGGCGGGTGAGGGTAGTGCGCCTAATGTGGCGGCAGTGGCTTGGGTGTCGCATCCCGTCAAGCAGGGATTGATACAGGCATTAGGCGTCTTTACTGATACGCTGATGGTCTGCTCGTGCACGGCATTCATCATCCTGCTCAGTGGACTTTATGAAACGCCAGGTCTGAATGGTATCGCCCTCACACAGTCGGCTCTTCAGTCGGAAGTCGGCTCATTTGGTCCGATTTTCATAGCCATCGCCATCCTGCTTTTCGCCTTCAGCAGCATCATCGGCAATTATTATTATGGTGAGGCCAATATCCGTTTCCTCACGCAGAATAAGACGGTGATGACCGTTTATCGCATCTTCTCAGCAGGTGTCCTTGTGATGTTCGGAGCCTTGTCCACCCTCGAGATGGTGTGGAGTCTCGGCGACCTCTGTATGGCCTTTCTCACGGCCTGCAACCTCGTCGCCATCGTGGCCTTGGGCCGCTATGTCTTCCGCTTGCTCGACGATTATCGCCGTCAGAAGCGTCAGGGCATCAAGGATCCCGTCTTCCACCGCCACCAACTGCCTGAGATCGAAGCCGATATCGACTGCTGGGAATAATAACCCAAGGAAAGTTTTTTAATATATCATGAAAAAGATCGTTATTATTTTAACCGCATTACTACTCTCAGTCAATGCCATCGCCCAGATTCCATATTATGCAGGAACCGTGGGCGACGGCAAACTCTATGGCTATACTTCGCTGAAAGTGCGCCCAGGCATCAACCATCAGGAGACTTACTCAACATTCCAATATGGATTGGGCGACCACTGGGCCACTGGCGTTGATTTGTATACGGGTCCGGATTGTGCGTATTGGGGCGGATTGGTGCGATATGGAATGAACATCAGTAAGTGGATAAACATCGGCGCTGAGGTGACGTCGTCTTTTGATTTGAACAGCAGCTTTATGTTCTCTTATCTGACATCTGCCTTATACATGAATGGCGCCATCAGCAATGATGGAAATCTGTTCTGGTGTTCGAATACCTGGTGGGTGGTTCATGATGGTTCCGACAATACCTTCTCCAATTACGAGTATCTTGGCTATACCATTCACCTGAAAAACAATCAGGCCATTACCCCCATGGTAGGTGCCATTCATTCCTGGAAGTTTGATCAGGATATCGATTTGGGCGCAGGCTTTTATTACACCTTTAAGAATTGGAACCTCTATCTGTGGGGAAACGACTTCCTGAAAAGGCATCCAAGGTTCGTAGCTGGTATTGATTTTGTGTTATAACGACTCAGGGGACCTGTCCCCGTGAGTCGTTCGGATGTCTTCGAGGATGGCGAGGAGTTCGGGCATCGTTTCGGCGCGGAGCATTGCAATGCGAGTGGGGCGGAAGTTGGGGATGCCTTTGAACAGAGGTGTGGCTGCGAGGTGACGACGGGTGTGGAGGATGCCTCGCTTCTCATCGATGCGTGAAACGTTGATGCGCAGTTGTTCGATGAGGATGTCCAGTTTCTGATTGATGGTCAATGGTTTTTCGCCCGTTTCATCGAGATAATCGCGTACCTCTTTGAATATCCAGGGGCGGCCGAAGGTGGCGCGGCCTATCATGATGGCATCCACGCCATAGGTGTCGAAAGCCTGTTTGGCTTCTTCGGCAGAGGTGATGTCGCCATTGCCGATGATCGGGATATGGATGCGGGGATTGCGCTTCACCTCGCCTATCAGCGTCCAGTCGGCCTGACCAGTGTACATCTGACTGCGTGTACGACCGTGAATGGTCAGTGCCTGAATGCCGCAGTCCTGCAATTGCTCAGCCAGTTCGGTGATGATGAGTTGTTCGTGGTTCCAGCCCAAGCGCGTCTTCACGGTGACAGGCAGTTTGACGGCATCCACCACCTTGCGGGTGATCTCCAGCATCTTGGGGATGTTTTGCAGCATCCCAGCGCCAGCGCCCTTGCCTGCGACCTTCTTCACAGGACAGCCGAAATTCAGGTCGATGAGGTCTGGTCCTGCCTGTTCTACGATCTTAGCCGCCTCGATCATCGCCTCGATGTCACGTCCATAGATCTGGATGCCCACAGGCCGTTCTTCATCGCTGATGGTAAGCTTCTGCAGCGTCGACTTCACATCGCGTATCAGCGCCTCGGCACTGACGAACTCCGTATAAACCATAGAGGCTCCGAACCGTTTGCAGAGCAGTCGGAAGCCGATGTCGGTGACATCTTCCATCGGAGCGAGGAAAACGGGACGCGGACCAAATTCTATGTTACCAATCTTCATGCCTGCAAAGTTACATCATTTTTCGGAAAGAAATAAGAATAATATGAATAATTTTATCCAAAAATGTGTATAATGAGAATTATTTCTGAGTTAATTATTCACATTATTCATATTTCTTTCATAAATAAAAAATTTTTTTGTACCTTTGCCGCCAGAAACCAACCATTTTAAACCAAAAGAATATGAAAAAGTTGAATTTAAAAGTAGCAGTTATTCTGCTCGCCGGTAGCTGTCTTTTCAGCTCCTGCATCGGATCGTTCAGTTTGTTTAACAAGTATGCTGCATGGCAGAGAACCATGACCAACAACAAGTTTGTCAATGCCATTGTGGGCTTCTTCCTGATGCCTATCGTAGGTTCCATTACGATGGTGGTCGACTGGCTGGTGCTCAACACCATCGAGTTCTGGAGTGGTGACAATCCCGTGGCATCTAACATTGGCAAGACACAGAAGGTAACAGGTCAGGACGGCCGTATCTATGCTGTGAAGACCTTGAAGGACGGCTACAAGGTGACCGCCCCCGACGGCGTTGTAACACTCTTCACCTACAACAAGGCAGAGAACAGCTGGTCGATGACTCAGAACGGTCAGACACGTGAGATCTTCCGTTTCACCGAGGATGGCAAGAGCATCCGCCTGGACGTGAACGGTCAGGAGCGTGAGTTCGCTCTCAACGAGCAGGGTGTGATGGAGGCTGAGCGTGTAGCCATGGGCTTCGACCTGGCTCAGCGCTAAGCGGTGTCAACACATCAGAACCAGTGCATCAAAGCACGGAGATAGGCTGCCAACTCGGCAGCCATTTTTTCGTGCTGCCAGAGGCTGGGGTGATAATCGTTGCCAAAGCCAAGATCGCCGTTCTGCGGGGTGAAGTTGAAGCGGTAGACTTCCTTGTCACCAGCCTTGTTAGCCTCTGCCGTTACCTCATCGAGCGTTTTCTTGGCAATCTCCAGTTCCTTGCCGTTGAGCATCGTACCGCAGAGGAAGACAATCTTTGCCTTGGGATTATGGTCGCGCACCAGTTTTAATAGTTTCTGATAGCCCTGTTTGAGCAGATTGACATCGTAGGGTTGCGTGGAGAGGTCGTTGGTGCCGAGGTTGATGCACACCACGTCGGGCTGATAGCGGCTGAAGTCCCATTTCTCGTGGAGGAAGGTAGGCTCGTCACGCAGTTTCAGATCCCAGGCATAGCCCGTATATTCATATTGTACAGGCATGCATGAGCGCGGGGAACCCGTCTTGGCCTCACCATAGTTACGATAGGCACCGATGCCGCTGCGGGCCACTACCCAATGTTGGGCATTAAGGGTGCGGGCTGTGACAGAGGCGTAGCTGTAGTAATGGTTCTCGGTGGCGTAGTCGAAACCTTCGTTGGGTTTCGTTCCTTCATTGCCATAGCCACAGGTAATGGAATTGCCGATGAATTCGAGTTTTCTTGACGGCAGGGCGGGAGCATCTATCAGACTCCGGCCTTTATCCAGCACGAAGCCCCAGAACTCAGGATACATCTCATAGCCCTCGATGATATACATCAGACGGACGAGGTGACGGCCGTCGGGTAGGGCTGTTGCCAATGTTGCCACAGAGTCTCTCTTGTCCATGAACGACACTTTAAAGGGCTCGGCCTGGTCAATCTGTGCCATGTAATAGCCACTGCCGGGCTTGGCGATCATCTTCAGTGACGTGCCTTCGAAGGCGGCGATGATCTGCGTGCCGGGATAGTTGAAGGCTGGACGATCAGGATTGGCAAAACTGATACGGCCAGTATACTGGATGTGTTTATCGGCCGCACTGACCACTGTGCCCTTGATGGGCAGGGTTTCACGGGCGGTAGCAATAACAGTGAATAGTGAACAGTGAATAGTGAACAGTATTAAGAGGAACTTTTTCATATTTTTTGAGTTTATAGATTATTTTCCGGATTCATACTTCTCACGGATCTTCTTGATACGCAGCAAGAGATTCTTGTAGTGGAGGGCATTGATGCCGTCGGACTGCTGGGCTTTGAGATAGTTCTCTACCTTGTCCAGGTGCTGCTCGATGTAGAGGATGGCATCCGAACGCTGGGCGATAGAGGTGTTGGTGGTGGAAGTGAGGCTCGTCAGCAATGTTAACGTCGTGGGAGCAGCAGACGCAGGATTCAGGGCCGTGCCCAGGAAGTCGACATAGCTGCGCTGTTGCTGGCGACGGAAGTTGTTCATTTGTTCGTTGCTGTCGTTGAGCGGTTTCCATACCATCGCAAACACATCGTCCAGATATTCCTCAACGGGATAGGACTTAGGCGACTGCAGAGAGGTATTGTACAAATTCATGATAGCGTTGGGGGCAAGGAGCGATGCGATGACGGTCTGCTGGCGTGAGCGGATTTCCTCGATATAGTCTGTTCCCAACTTGTCGACGATGCTCTGCGGATAAAGCCACATCGGCGCTTCCATCACATTGCGGTCTATCCACTGCATAGCTTCCTTCTGCAATGCTTTCGGTACAACGTCGTAGGGCTGCTGGCCTGGGGCGTTGTTGGTGTATTTGCCGTAGATATAGCGCTGCACATGATTGGCATAACGCTGATACTGCTGGCGACAGGCGCTATAGATGCTGCTCAGGTCGTCGTACTGACCATCGGGCTGGGCCGTCCATTTCTCAATGTTCTGCATCACACGCTTCAGGTTCTTCATGCCGTATTCGTTGGCTTTCATCTGATCATCTCCCAAGTCTTCTGTCTGCGAACGGGGATCCTGTGCGCGGCCTTCATCACCGCTCCACCAAAGACGACGGTTGCCTTCCAGCACCTTCGTCACCTCTGCCCGCAGGGCCTTCTTCTCTTTGGCGGGATCCTTGAACTCCGGACGGTATTGGTAACCCCACTTGATAGCCCACTTGTCGTAGTCGTTGATACGGGGGAAGAGTCCCTTCTCGCTAATCTTATCTTCGGGCTGAGCCACAAAGTTGAAACGGGCATAGTCCATGATGCTCGACGTATGGCCGTATTTCTCCACCCATGCCTTGTCGCGCAGCTTCTCAACAGGTGTGGCCTGCGAGGCAATCATATTATGGCGCAGACCGAGGGAGTGGCCTACCTCATGGCTGCTGACAAAACGGATCAGCTGTCCCATCAGTTCATCGGGGAAATCCATCTTCTGAGCCCGCTTGTCGAGAGGACCGCACTGGGTCATGTACCATTTCTTCACGAGGTTCATCACATTGTGATACCAACAGATATGGGCTTCGATAATCTCGCCGCTACGTGGGTCTACGATACGGGGGCCGTAGGCATTCTCGGTCTCAGAAGGCAGGTAGCGGATCATGGAAAAACGGGCATCGTCGATCGACATCGTGGTATCGTTCTCAGGGAATTCCTTGGCGATGATGGCATTCTTGAAACCGGCTGCCTCGAAAGCCACATTCCAGTCGTTGATACCGGCAATGAGGTATTTCACCCATTTCTTCGGTGTGGCAGGATCGATATAATACACAATCTGCTTCTTGGGCTCCACGAGCTTGCCCGCCTTATAGGCCTGCGGGTCTTTCGGCTCTAGACGATAACGGGAAATGATGGCCTCGTGATCAGTGGTTTGCTGGTTGTCGCTGAACTCTGTGATCTGATTGTTGAAATAGCCCACGCGATTGTCGAAGTAGCGGGGCTGCATCGGGTTCTTAGGCAATAGCACGATTGAAGTGTTCAATGCCAGGGTAACGGAACCTGTCGTTGAGGCTGGTGTCCTGCCGCTGCTGTTCATGCCGTAGGTGCGCAACGTCTGAATCTCCACGTTGATGGGGTAGGTCTTAATGCTGTCGATGAAGGTACGATCCGCCTGTACGGCAGTGATGCCAACGGCAGTACGGTCAGAGGCCGTGAAGCTGCTGATCTTATTATCCGACATCAACCACTTGGTGATGTTGATCAGCTGATCCTTGGTCTTGGGATTGCGCCCGATGACCTCAAACTTATAAACGATGGGATCGGCTGTCGACTGCTTCAGCGAGATGGCGATGCGGTCGTCTGGCTTGGCCAGATGCGACTGCACATATTCCCGTAGGAAGATGCTCTTCTGACCATATTGCTCCAGATAGACGGCGGAGTGGTTCACCTCCTCACCACTGAACCTCGCGAAGCCCTGTGGCGTGCTGGTGAAGCGGGTCACGGCGAGCATCATGCGACCCAATAGTGAATCGGGCACTTCGAGATACCAGTCGTCCTTGATATGGCGCACGGTAAAGAGACCATACCTCACACTGCCTTTCTCTTTCACCACCTTATGATAGGGATCTGTATGATCGGTGACGGTGCTGTCCTCACAACAAGAGTTCTTTTTCGGCGTCACTGCGGTAGAGTCGCAATGGGCGTGTTTGGTCTCAGTGGTGTCACACTTCACCGGCTTCGTCTGTGTGGTGTCGGCGGGGTTAGTAACTGCAAAAGTCGCCTGCTGTCCCATCAGGAGCAGCACGGCGACTATGATTCTTTTAATGGTTTTGTTGATTTGTTTTGCTTCCATAGGTGCAAAGTTACAACAAAATCCGATAATTATGCAGATTTGCCTTTTTATTTAGCTTTATTTCACAAGAAGCTTCTTTCCGTTGGAGATGTAAAGGCCATTTCGGAGGGTCTCAGACTTGTTGACAGAACGGCCCTGGAGATTGTAGATTTCTCCTGACTCCTGACTCCCGGCTCCTATCTCCTTTATCCCGGCAGAGCCGTCGGACACGAGACGAACGTCGATTTTCACAAAAACAGCGCTGAAGTTGGGATAGTTAAACAAGATATTCTTGGCATCACCCTCCCAGATATTGTAATCATACTGATTCTTTTTGGGTGAGTCAGGCATCCACACTTTCAGTTTTTGTTTAAAGGTATCGTTGTTATAGACATACTCAAACTCCTCTTCATATTCGTCACCTACCAGGAAGTTGGCATTGCGGTAATTATAAAACACCATTTTACCGAACTTGTAGCCATCAGGTGCCTCAAAGCGCATAGTGGTTCCATTCTGGGTATAAAGCATCGTTGTCTTTCCAGCGTTAATCCCCAGCGTCGCAACGTCTGCTTCATTAAGTTCATAGCAGGCATATACGGACACCTTCTCATATTCATCTAGGTCAACGGGATAGAGTGTGACCTTGATTTTCTCTGCTGAGCCCTCACTGACAGGCCACGAGAAGTCCGTCTCTTTAAGGATAGCACCAGGCGAGTCCCAGTCCGTGTAGTCAGGTGCCCAGCCCTTGGTAACCTCTGTAACGGGGTAGCCCCAAGGATTCTGGGTGAAGTCCATCATAACGTAGGTTGTGTCGTTCTGCTCCTGGGCGAACGAAGTCATTGCCATCATTGCGAGGCAAACTGTTGCGTAAAATTTTCTCATATCAATATGTTTAATTCGTGAAATTCGTGTAATTCGTTTTATTTCGTTGTTTAAAAACTACTCATCCGTATTCAGTGTCAGATTCGGATTCTTGTCTGTTGCGGAGTGGGGGAACGGGATGATATAGAGGCGAGAATCCGGTCGCAGAGTATAGGTTTGCGTGGGTCGTGTCTCGCTGGCATTCACCACAGGGTATTCGCGGGTAATGGTCTTGGCATATTCCGGCTCCAGGTTGAAGCGCTTCAGGTCGAAGAAACGGTTGAAGCCGAAGAGCAGTTCCTTACGACGCTCATTGATAATCGTTTTAATCATCTCTGTCTGCGACGCTGGTGTGGCAATCGCCGTCTCGTCGCCGCTGATTCGCTTGGCCCGCAACTGATTCACATAATTCGTGGCCTCTGAGAGGTTGTTCAGACGGGCATGAGCCTCCGCCAGAATCAGATAGACCTCGGCTGTACGCAGTCCTACCGACATATAGGTGAATCGGTTGGTAGTTGTGGCTGGTGTCCAGATGGCACCGCCGGAGCCAGCGTCAAACCAGCTGGTGATGCTTGTTCCTGTATCTCTCAGGAATAGACTGTAGCGCAGATCATTCGGCTCAAACAAGGCCTTCAGTTCCGGACTGATCAAGCCATAGTAATAGAGTGTTGGCTGTTCGGTGGTCCAGCCACTGCCCATCCAGTGATAGCTGAGCACCTCGGGGTTGTTCTCTTGGGAATAGTTGGTATAACGGGCCACACCTCCAGCATCCTTGATGACATTATAGTCAACCAATGTCAGATTCAGCTTGAGCGCCGTCTCTGCTGCCGTCTTGGCCTTCTCCCAATCGCGATGAAACAGATAGACCTTCGCCAGCAGCGCATAGCCGAAGGCACGGTTCGGGTGGTAGATATTCACGGGCTTCTCCTGCAATAGATTCACCGACTCTTCCAGATCCTTGATGATAAAGTCGTAGACCTGTGCAACGGTTGCCTTGGCGGGTGTTTCTTCCAATGTATAATGATCCATGATGGCCACACCGCCGTCCTGTGCAGCCGTATTGGGGTCGTATGCCTTGGCGTAGGTGTTCACAGCCAGGAAGTGGTCGAAAGCACGGAAAGTGCGGGCTTCTGCTTTGGCTAATGCCTTCATATCAGCAGCGCCCTGCGTATCATCGATATTGTCGATAATCAGATTCGAGCGCATGATATAGGCATACATATTCTCATAGAGGTTGTTGTCGGACAGGATGGTACGGTCGGCCTTCTCGTTGAAGGTATAGTTGATACCGTGAAACGACAGGTTCTCGTAGCCGAGGATGAACGACTCCTTGGCAAGGGCATCGTCGGTGAGATGCCAGAAGGCGGCAGGATTATAGGCTCGCATGGGATTCACAATCAGCTCATAATACTGGCTGGTGCTGTCGACGGTGATAGCCCCCTTGGGTGTGATGTCGATGTAATCGTCACACGCAGTGAATAGTGAACAGTGAATAGTGAATAGTATTGCACCCACCATCACGCGTCTTATTTTATTTATCGTAGTCATCATAATTCGTGAAATTCGTTGTCGAAATAATTACAGCGTTGTAGAAAGTCCGATGCTGAAGGTCTTGGGCTGCAGCAAGGTGCGTGTACCAGAATTGAGCGAATACGACTCCGGATCGATGTCATGTCCAGCAGCCGACCAATAGAAAAGATTGTTTATCTGGAGTGTCAGACGGGTTTGTCCGATACCCAGTTTCTTGATGATATCATCAGGCAGATGATAGGCCAAGTTGATGGAGCGCATCTTGATATAGTCGGCCGGTTTCACCTGCTGGTCGCAGTAGCGCCACCATTCCGAGAAGGTCGAGGCATATTGCTGTGTCTCCGTCGACATCTCATAGAAATGCTTCACGGTATGGTCGTTCACGTGATCATCGGTCATCTGGTAGCTGTTCATGTCGGTGGCGTCGAGGCGCAGCTTGTTGCCGCCGGAGAATACGAATAGCGTGTTCAGCTCCAGTTCCTTCCAACGGAGGTTCAGCGAGAGTGAACCATTATAAATAGGTATTAGACTTCCCATGTTCACCAGGGCATCTGTTCCCTTCAGGGTAGAGGAGACTGTCACCTCCGTAGGCTCACCGTTGGCATCAAACTTCGCCATCTCGTTGCCGTCGGCATCCAGGATCACGGGATAACCGTTCACCACGCGGCTCAGGCGGTAGGCCCAAAGCGTGTTGTAGCCCGTGCCCTCGACGAAGTAATTGGCAGGGGCGGTAATGAAGCTGGAAGCGATATCTGTGGTGGCGTGGTCCACGCGCAGCATCTTGTTCTTGTTCCACGCGATATTGAACCCGGCAGAGAAGTTCCAGTCCTTGCCGCGGATGATGTTGGCATTCACTACGAACTCTACACCCTGATTGCGCATCTTTCCGTTGTTGATGACGCGGTTGCTGACACCGAGGGTGGAGTCGATATATTTACGCACGAGCAGGTCGTCGCCCAC
>Ga0310786_10009108_pt1 | contig 12658 bp, 25 predicted proteins | sample AusTroGonzalo_MG_FD_203881 | JGI IMG/M metagenome (GOLD analysis project Ga0310786, IMG submission 203881) | Bovine rumen microbial communities from tropical cattle in Woodstock, Queensland, Australia - Gonzalo_03 (v2) (version 2) | ecosystem: Host-associated > Mammals > Digestive system >...
ATTTTTGTGGTAAGCGTGTTTGTTGTATCATTTACACTCATTCCAGCCAAATCTGCTAGAATTTGCCTTGCCACAAAATCGTTCTTTAAATAGTCAAAAGCTTTTTCAGTTGCTATGACATCATTATCACAATATTCACTTACAAGAACCCATTTGTCTTCTGGAACAGGCTCATTCCAATCGAAACCAAGTTCTTGGTGATGAATACCCATCTCAATTTCGAGTTTCTTTAGTGATTTCTTATTTCCTGCTGATGCAAAATCATAAATATCAGTGTAAGAAATATTGTAAGCCTGACTAAAGAAACATCCTTTTTCTCCATTAATGATTCTCTTACTTAAATTATAAATCATCTCGTTATCATAACCAATCATTCTTGCATAAAGAATATGATTATCATAACGTCTACAGTTAAATCCAACAAGTTTGTACTTGATAAGAGCTTCGATATCCGATGGTTTAGGATTAATAAGACGATATATCTTATCTTCTCCGCGTTTCTTATAATTGATAAGAAGTAAATTAGGAAATACTTCAATATCATAAAAACGAATAGCGTCATCTCCTTTTGGAGCGCAAACTTCAGGTGGTTCTTCACTCTTCCAATGAATTTTATCAATTAAATCCATACAATATTTTGCATTATTTGTAGATCCCAAGGCAAAACCTAGAACTGTTGTGTACATGTCATTGACATCATACTTAAGACCGGATTCATAGGCTTCGTCTAATATCTTTTTAATAAAATCCATAGAAGTTTTTGTGCTGTGTGGTGGTATCTCTTTTCTAAGACTTTTTGCAATTAAATTTCTCAAATGCATTTCGTCTTTCACAGCATTATCATTGATCACTTTACTACCTCCTTCCTTAATTGGTAAACCGGAAGAAATAGTAGCAATAGGTAGATCATTACACTTTGTAAGAAGTCTTCGAAGTGCAGAGTTTCCCTTATAAACCTTTACTTCAATATGATCTGAATAAATAGGATCAAGCATATTTACATCACCATTATAAATATAATGAAGATGAATACCTTTTCCAGATTTTGACAATTCAGCATAAGTTTTAGGCCATTTAAGAGCTTCTGCAAGATTCTTTTCAAAGCATTTTTCACCGGTTTCATCCGGAATATCAAAATCGATCACTATATGATTCTCAGGGACTTTCACATAATGAAGTTTACTTGTGTCTAGATCTTTAAGTTGCAACTTATTAGATTCCCAAGATTTTCTAGGAATTCCAGTAGTTGTTGCATATTGTGCAGGTTGATTTTTTAAAATATCATCTAGCAAAGATTTCTGGTCCTTAAATACAAGCCAACAGTCCTCTTCAAATGGAACAATATTTGAAATATCCATAATGTCAAACTTATCAGTTCTAAACTTATAATAGATACTCCTAAGTCTTCCATCATCTGTATAGGTTCTGTCTTTATAATCCCAAAAGTAATTCTTAAGTTCCTCTTTAAATGCTCTATAAGAAAGTGGATAAGGTACCTTATATTCATCGCAATAAGTCTTATACATTTCCCAAGCCACTTTAAGTGAAACTGAATCATCTTTCTTAAATATAATGTAACAGTCCTCTACAAAGTTATAGAAGTCATTTGTTGCTCCCATCATAGAAAGAGGTACATAGTCATCATAGAAGTTTGGATTTGCATTAAAAACTTCCATACAGTGCCATGCTATTGCTCCAAGCTCAAAGTTTATTTGTTTTACCAAAATATCATACCTTTTTCTTGGAACTTTTTGTTCTGTCGGACTTACGTCAATGAGTCTTCTAAGTATACCAGACTTTGCATTTGTTATCTTTACTGGATCATTTGTACCCATGATTAGGAATGTCTTAAAAGCATTTTCATAAAGACTCTTATGTTTTTCATTTATTGTCATTCGCTCATGCGAGACAAGACTATTAAGACGAGTATTATCTTCGATCTTACTTAAGTTTCCATCATGTTGAATTGCAACTAAAGGACTATTTTTGAATGGTTCCAATGCAAAAGCTGCATTTGCAGATCCAAGTGCCTTCGCATCAAATACACAATAATAACCTTGAAACAATTTTTCTATGATATTAATCACTGTTGATTTACCAGATCCTTTTGGACCATAGAAAACCAGAAACTTTTGTAGATCTCTACTAGCACCAGTCACAATAGCTCCAATACACCACTCAATCTTATGCCTTTCCTCTGGAGAATATAATGTTGAGATGAGTTCCTCATAAGCACTATACTCTCCAGGTTCTAAAGCATAAGGAAGACGTATACTTGCATAATCCTTCTTATTGACAGGATCATTTGCAAAATATAAATGCTCATTCAGCATATGAAAGTTGTCTCGACATTGCTGCTTACAATATTTATGCCAAGCATCGATCATACCAGAAGATGAATTTACTAATAAGAGCTTTTTTACACGAAACACTCCTATGGTTTCTTTATTTTCTTCTGCATAATCTAATGTCATTTTATCAACTAGCCTAATAAGATCATCTTCATCTGTTGACCAAAGGCCAAGATCCTCACACCATACAGCATAAAAATCTCCGCCTTTGATCATTAGATCTTTTGACTTCCTAACCAGAAATGTTGGGTATACTTCAGCCAAATCTTTTTTGGGATATCGTACTTCTATTTTGACAAAGTCTAACATATACCCGTCTCCTTGTTAGTTAAATTTCTCTAAAGTCATTTTCCTCTTCGGAATCTTCACAATTGCTCAGACGATCTTCTAAATCTGCCAGCCTTTTCTTAAGTTCTACGATATTCTTCTTATGATTCTGCAGAGTATACCAAGTTCCGATAGCAGCTCCACTTAAGAATCCGATCTGAAGTTTACTCTTTTTTGCCTGCTTAACAAGACTTTTAGTCGTGTTATTTAAAATATCAATAGCAAGATTGTGAGACTGGATCGTGGTTAAAAGATTTACAATAATCTGATTCATACAAAATATCCTCCTATATTTGTTAAACTATTAAGCCAAGCATTTAATTGATCCCAAAGTTGCATTTTTGAAATATCAATACCTGGTACATCAAAAAGTCCTCTTTGATGATTAAAAAACCTTACAAGAGCATGATCTACCCTTGCCCTATTAAAAGTTTTCATATCATCAGAGATTCCTAGGCTTACAAGCATCTGATAAAACCATCTAGGTACATTATTTCCTTCTGCACTACCCATAAAATCATTTTCAATCCTATTTGCGAAGGCAATAAGCATCTCTAGCATACTACATGGTTTATCTCCAAAAATATCAATATTCAGTTTTGTTAAGTTAATATACAGACAACGCAAGTCGATGCCATCTTGTGCTCTGTTTTCATCTAATGGAATTGTCCAAATATAATCGACTTCAAATAAATATCTGAGAAGTTCACAATCTGGACAATCACCAATTAGACTTAAAAGAAAATTGTAGTAAGTATCCATTAGTCTTCAAAGTGAGCATTTACAGATGGAGTAAAATACTCTTCTTCTCCGTTATTGAAGATCTCAAAATCGCATTGAAGTTCTTCATTACGAATATAAAGGGTATCATAATCATCATCTACTTCACCGAAATACTCCTTATAATCAAGACCAACGGTCCTGGAAATATCTTCTGCACTAAGTTCATTGCCTTGGGCATCGATTAGGAATCCGTTGCAGTAATGATTCCACGTAGGCATTGGCTCATATCCATTTTCTCCAAATTCATCTACTGAAATTGGATAAGGACCGAAAGTTCCTGCAGTTTGTTTTTTAGGTTCTGGCTTTTGGGGTTCTACCTTAATTTCTGCTGGATTATGAACTGTTGTAGCATAATTTGTTTTGATTTCATTATACTTACTCAAAAGTTCAGGTTTATTAGGAATATCCTTTTTTTCTACAGGATTAGTTACTTCTGTTTCTTTTGAGGTATAGTATTCATGAAGTTCTAAAGCCTGAGCATTCAAAAGCTCCTTTGTTTTAGATTTACAAAGCAAATATGTTACTACAGATCCAACAGTCCCTCCAATAAGGAAACCTACAATACCTCTCATATTATACTCCTCTCTGGAAGACTTTTACATCCTTAATCTGAAGATTGTCCGGACCATCAATGAACATATCTTCAATTATCTGCCTTGCCTCCTCTTTAGATATTTCATCTTTTATGATAACAGTTACTTTAAGATCTGCTTCAATAACTGCTTCCGGTTTCTTTCTACTTTTAGATCCCGTTGTCTTGTCTGACTTGATACTCATATATTTTTTCCTCCTCTTTATTTTGATACTGAAGGGATACAAGTCTTGTAATCTCATATCCCAAAACTTCTTTGGTGGTTACGTTATGTTTTGCAGCCCAATGGTCTACAAAATGTTTGAAATCTTTATTTGTCTGATACAAGACCTGAATATCTTCCATCTGCATCCTCCTCTGGCAAGAAGTTAGGAAGTACATAATCTTTTGGTTTTTCTTCAGTTTTAGGAATAATTAAATGATCATTTGACTTTACTCCTGCAATTAAACCTTGATTTACCATAACACGAACTTCAAATTCTGATACTCCGAATCTTCTCGCTGTATCTTCATGATCTTCAAAACCAAATAAGATACCCTCAGGAGAATATAAAGGCTGCTCACCGATATCTGGATCTTTGGTTAAGGAATCTAAAAGAAAAGTTAAATATTCATTAATCTTTATCATTTTCTTTTTCCTCCATAGCCTCATGATATTCTTGCTCAGTCGGATACTTATCATAGTTACCAGTTTCTGGATTAAAACCTCTTACTTCGGAATCATTATAATAGAATTTTTCCATATTTTTCTCCTTCTAAATGGTGTAGTTCTTCTCTAATTCCTTTATTATTAAGCTGGATTTTGAGGTCATCGCAAATATTATAAGAAATGTTAGGAATAAGCCAAATCCCATCAGTTTTTCCATGCAAGAAATTCCATTCCGGAGAACCCTCTTTCATTAGCTTAGGATCAAATTCAATACCAAAATCCAAATAGTCTTCAACAAACCAAGCAAAATCAGAATCATTAGGTTTTTTACCATATGCTTATTTTATCTCTGCAATAATAAGTCTCGTTTTTTTTGTAGTAATAATATAGCCTTTCCTGTAATTTAATCGACTCTGCAGAGCATCTCTGGTAATTTTAATATCCCAAAGCATATACTCTGACATATTTTTATTTTTACGATCTTCATCTGTTTTCGAAAGCAGAAAAGCAAAAGGACTTAAAGGACTATAAGACACTTTTTCTTTTTCAACCTCTGTTGTGACACCGTTTTCTGAAGTTTCAAGTTCTTTATAAGTAGTAGTAATATACCCATTATAAATATCATTCTCCACTTCTTCACCAAAACGATCTCTTACCCTCTTTCGATAATCTGAATATGATTTTGAGAGTGCAGCATAAGCAGCGGCAAGAGAAGCATTGCGTCTATTAAGAATTGCTTTTGACTTGCAAAGAAAGAAAATACCAATTCCTTCAAGTAAAATAACAGGAAGATAGATCTTTGCCATAGACATGATCATATGACCATGAATTACTCTATTATCATGCTGACGCTGTGCAAGGGGATAAAATTCTTCTCCATCTTCTCTCTTATCTGCAGCCTCACAATCATTCTTATAACGCTCTTTATAATGATTAAACTCATCTAAAGCGGCACTAGCTTTTTCAGTCTTTGCAATAGCAACAACTGTACCACCAATAACACAAGTTACACCCGACCAAAACAAAATATCAGGTGTTTTCTTAGTTAACACTATTGCAGTCTTGCTAGAAGCTTTTGCAATACATCTAGTAAGTTTTGAAACAAGTCCTCCAAACATATTTTTTCTCCTTTCTATCTAAGTAATGTAGGACTAGGAAACTTAAGTAAGAATCCTTCACCAGGAATAAGAACTTTGTCTGCATCTCTAAGATTCTTCCAACCATAATTTCCAAGAGTCGATACCATAGGTAATCCGCAAAGTTCAAAGAGATCGTTGATTGACACAGCACCGAACCTCTCTAACTGATCTTTAAGACCAAACAAAATATCATCAGCATGCCTTTCAGCGTCACCCATTGTTTCACCTTTAGAAGGATTCGGCTGAATAACGATCTGATCATATTGATATCTTCCTGTATTAGGAATTGTTGTTTGTTGCGTTGCCGCTTGCTTACTTACCCCTGAATAATTTACGTTTTGACCAGAATAAGTAATTCCATTCCATGTCCAAGTAGAAGGATTAATTCTAAAACCTCCAACAGGGGCAGAAGATCCAAAAAGCATAGAGTTAATAACGTTTGAAATACCATCAGCAATAAGCTTCTTAATTGCAGGAATCACAACACTATCATTTACTCCTTTTGCTGCTGTCTTGAAATCTTGAGAAATAAAAGCCTCTTTCACTTTTTGAGTGAAGGGCTTCTTTTGCATTTTTATATTACCTGCATCTACTACAGGAACAATCTTTTTCTCTTCCATTTTTACCTCCTTTAGAAAAGATCAAAGGCCATGTACAAATTTCGTACACAGCCTTCGCTGTTTACTCCTCTACGGGAGCTTCATCGGTCTCATTGACCGACTCATCGTCTTCGACGTCATCATCTTCGTCTTCATCATCATAGTCATCTTCGTCAACTTCTTCCGAATCGACGTCAATGATGTCGGAGTTCTTACGTCCTTTCTTTGCCGTACTAACTGCCGCAACTACACCGATCGCAACCAAAGTTCCGCCAATTACAGCCAGACGAACTTTCTTCCGATTAAGAATTGCCTTAAGTGCCTTACCATTCTTCTCGTCCAGACCTGCAACTTCCTTCAAGATCTCCTCATTCTGAGGATCCTTTAACAGTCTAACTGCCAGATCCGTAACGTAGAACTCGTTATAAGCCTTATCAGCTTCCTTCTCAAGCTTCTGAATGTCCTTGTCCGTGTAATTAACCAAACCAGATGCTTTCTGCTTAGCCTTGCCAACCAGTCCAACCTTCTTCTCAGTCTTCACTTCCACAACATTGCCATTGTTCTCGTTTGCCATTTTCGTTTCCTCCTATAATATAATTTTTATTTAGTTACGAATGACTTTCGTCTTCATAATGGGGATTGTTTTTCATGCGAGTTAACTGATAGGTACTGCTTTATCATAATATATTACTAAAGCCTTTTTACCATTTGGAGCTTGTTTATACTCTGCTGATATAGTATAATCAAAACCATTATGAGTATAATCTTCAACTGGATACCCATAATCATCAGCAATTTCGATAGGCTCATGATGAAGACGATAATATAAATTTCCTAATGGAACATATTCTCTGTAATCGTCACGTCCAAGAGATGTATTTTTAGCCCATTTTAAATCGTCTCTCATCTCTTCAAAAGCTTTGTAAACTTCAAGTTCCGTGGCATAAAAATATCCACCATACGTTCCGTCATAATAAAGATCCCGCTCATTATCTAGGTAAGTTTTTCGATCATAAGTTAAATCTTTAGCCATTTGATTTTCCGTAGCTTTTTCTTGAATCTTCTTAAATGTCTCTTCTCCAACCTGCTTTTTAGTCTCACTCTTAAATTCAGCAAGAGCAGTTTCCGATGCCTTATAAAGTGCCACAAGTGCTGCATTCTTTTTGACCAAAATCTTTTCTGCCCAAAGAATACATCCTGCTGAAGTAGAGAAAGTTAAAACTGGCAGTACAAAAGGTTTCCAGCATACTGATACCGTTTCCTTTACTGTCAGCTTATCTTTTTCCAGTTCTTCTTTCTTTTGATTGATTCTTTCTTTACATTCTTCCCATGCTCTTGCCGTAAAGTAGCAAGAAAGACCCATTCCTAAAAACCCAATAGTCGTGAGTCCTTTTGTTGCATGTCGCACGCAAAATTTCTTAATTGTTTGAAATATCATTTGGTTTCTCCTTTCAAAGACTTAGAGGGTTTGCACAATGCATTCCCTCTATTTTTATTTACTTTTCCTCATCATCAGGACCATGCAACAAATCGTCCTTCATTTCTTCGATAGCTTCTGCAGTTTCTTCTGCAAAATAGACTCGCTCACCAGCAAATCCAAATAATGCTCCTACAACTGTTAGAACACCACCAAAGATAAATAATATTGTCGATTTTTTCATCTTTGATCCTCCTTTCCATTATAGGAAGTGCTTTTGATGCGAATTGCCAGCTATTGGCTCGAATCTAAAGACTGGATAATAATACATAGATCCACGATTATCAAATCTTATTTCAAGATCAATATCCAGCCACACAAATCCATTTAAATTCTCCAAATACTCTTGAGAATATCCAAATTCTTCACCCTTCATATCAAGATCGTTAAAAGATTGAAGTTCTCTCCATTCATTTACTGTTACGATCTTTTCATATTCTGGATTCATCACAATTCTTCGCATAAAAGCATGATTTGAATCTACGATTTGTTCCATAGAAGTTTCGACAAATACAGGATTTTGAGGATCAGAAAAAGGATCCATAAGAATAACAGATCCTTCAGATTTAGGAACAAAAGAAACATTCTTAGGCTTTTCAAGCATTTTATTTGCTTTTTCCTCAATCTCTTTTACTTTTGCATTACCTAAAGTTTTCATAGCAGCATTTTTATAATGATTATACTTATTACTAATCATATTATAACTGCTAATGAGATTATTTTGATTATCAAGATACCCCTTATTACCTGCAAATAGAAAAGCTGCTGAAGCTGCTCCAGCCGCAATTGCGCCGCCATAACATTTTACGCCAATTTGAATATCTTCTTTAAGAGTTGTCTCTCGCCCAAGAGATTCTCTTTCTTTGATAAACTTCACAGTTGCTCTTGCTGTAAGAACATTGGTTCCAACAAGACCAAGTGCTCCAAGCAAAAGCTTAACACCTGGTTTCTTAAAGAAATTCATTAAACTCATATTATTTTACCTCCATTTTAAAAAGGGAGAGGATTTGTAATCCTCAAGCCCTATATTTGTTATTTTTATTGTTTATTTACTCGCCACTATCTGTAAATGTCTTAAATAGTGCATAAGCTACTAAACCAACTCCTACTGCAAATATAAATGCCATGAATTATTCCTCCTCTTCATTTTTGTCAGAAACGATGTTTGTCTTTAACTGCCATACTGACTGACGAACAGCCCTTATCACTTGCCATAGTCCAAAAACTATAACACATGATAGAATAGCTGGCCAATCAAGCCAACAAATTAAATTCCACATGTTGTTTTCCTCCTTTCATTATAGGAGCGGTTTATTTTGCGAATGGCTGAAGATTAGGATCAAATATTTCTTTGCAAAAGTTAGCGAAATCCTGTTTAGGATCTGTAAATAAAGATAAAGTCATGAGATAAGCTTGATCATCTGTAAAATCATAATCACCGTACTGTGCCGTTGCAAGTAACAATTTTTTCATAAGTTCAAAACATTTTGTCATATCTCTCGTTTTATGTATATTATTTATATCTTTTATAAAAGATTTTCCATATAATACATTAATTACCATTATTTCATTAATACCTAAATTAAAAGTATAAAAATTTTTAAAATGCTCTCCATCAACATCATATTCTAAATATCTTCCTACCATCATTTTCCTCCTTCAAAAGATAAGAGGGTTTGCATTTCTGCTTACCCTCTTTTGGGATTAGTGTCTAAAGAGCTTAAATACCCATTCAAGCGGACTCTTTAAAGCCTTACCTAAGAATTCTTTACTAAGCATATTTGACGGAAAGAGTCCTTTCTCCTCCATCTCGATCACTGCTTTTGTTCCTACTGCTGCTACACCAAATACAGCCGCTCCAGTAATAGCTTTTTCACATGATCCAAGAACTTTATCAAGTCGATCGTTAAGAAGTTTGATTTTTTCGATTTCATAATCATTGTCAATCTTCTTCTTCTCACGCTCGTCCTCCATACAAGCCTTGTTCCATTGTGTATTAGCTTCCATTACTTTTGCTTCTGCTTCAGTAACTGCTTTGTAGGCATCAGCATATGTCTTGATTTTCTGAGGATCACCCTCTCCGTCAAGCTTATCCAGAATTCCTACTGCAGACTCCTGACATCTAGTCAGTTCCATCTCTTCTGCCATTTTATTCTCCTTTCTGTAGACACTTTTCTAGCGTCCCATAATATAACTTGATTATTTTGCGAGCTTGTCTAAAAGCTTATAAAACTCTTCAGAATTTGTTGCTAAATCAAAATCTGCATGGAGTTTTGTTTTTCCATTTTCATCAATGATTTCTACATCATTTAAATTAAGATCTACATGAAACCCTGTCTTCAAATATATAGCATCTTTTACATATTTGCCATAAATATTTGTCATGATAAATTCTTTAATTGGATTCTTTCTTTTTGAAATTATTTTAAATAAAAAGTTCATTTTTTTCTCCCTTCTTTAAAAATTCAGAGGATCCGTAGATCCTCCAAATATCAATATTCAGTTGTCAAGGTTCTGTTTCTTGATTCCAGTCTTCTCGAGCCAAGCATCAAACTTTTCCTTGAGCTCAGGGTGAGACTCGATCCATGCGATCGCTACTGCCGAACCGGCAACAGCTTTCATAAAGATCCCAATCCACATTCTGATCTCTCTGGACGTATTGATCTTCGCCCAATCACTATGTTTTTTCATAAAACTTCTCCTTTCTTTTTAACTGCTATAATAAGGTATGTATATGATGCGAAAAGCTAAAAGCCCTTGCGGGCTTAAGCCTTAATCGTTCCGAAATAATGATCAGCATTCATTTTCTGACACATTCTGATTAGTCTTAGTTCGCCAATCACTGACAATTTGTTTATTTCTACAATCATTTGATTTTCTTGTTCATCAAATTCATAAAATCTAAAATTTCCTTTACTGAACTTCTTTTCAAATGTTGCAGCAAAATAACCAAGCTGCCATTGACTAAGTCCTTTTAAAACTAAACATTTATTTTTCATAACAAATACCTCCTTATTATATATTCTATAATAAGAAATGTTTTTGATGCGAGACAAAAGAAAGAGGGTATGATTAACCCTCTGCAAAATCCCTAGCATAGTTATCTAGTTCTTCTGCTATATCGTCAATCATAGCCTCTAGTTCTTCAATTAGTTTAATGATCATTTCATCACCTCCATAATAATGTTTGCTTATGATGCGAAAAGCTAAAAGCCCTTGCGGGCTTAGAGCTGGTCACCAATATTCCATAGTTTGACCATGTTGTTTTTTATACTCAAAAGAAGAGCATAATGCATTATAACATGTTTTACTTTTATTTTTTCTCCTTTATTTTCTCCCTTATTTTTCTTCATTGTCAGTTTTACCTCAGCGTTATGTAACGCCATTCTTGTCATACTTTCCAATAAGAATAATAGACCTTCAGTTCCAAAATAAATTTTTAATAATGTTAATATCATTTTTATTTCCTCCTTTCTATTATAGGAAAGGTTTATTCTGCGAGACAAAAAAGAAGACCCGTTGTATTTCAAACGGATCCTCCAATTGAAGTATTACCATCTCCAGTAATAATCAACGAGCACCTTACTTGCTGCCTCACGCTGTACTCTCTGTTTAGTTTCGTCAACGAATCGATATACAAAATCATTCATGCGGTAATCAAACTCATCGTCAGATACAAGCAGCAGCTTGATCAATTCTTCAGATTCATACTCAACTTCAATTTCTTCTTTTGTTTTTTCACTGAGTTCAATCTCGGTCTTGATTTCTGCCTTGATTTTCTTTCCGCTAAATTTGATTTTAGCATGCTTACCGAGTTTGCCAACGATCGCTGCCTTGATCATAAACAGTCGCATCCTAGCATCCAAATTATTATTTTTCCTAAAAATACCCATTTTTTGTCCTCCTTTTTAAATGGTTTTTTGTTAAATTACTTCATAATAAAGAATGTTTTTAATGCGAGAAAAAGAAGATAATTTGTAAATGAAACGATGAGGCCCTCCATCTGGAAGACCCCACCGAATCAAAAATATCAAATGCTGGTTTTCATTGCAAATGGCAATTTGAATCACACACAAAACTACATTCCGAGGAGGCGGATATATTAATGGGTACGAAAGGAGAAACCACAAAACCAGCATTCAATATTATCACTGAAGAGTACTTTCAAAATTCTTTCTTTCCTCTTCTTTTTTATGGTACTGGGAACTACTAATTTTTAGAATAGTTCCAAGAAATACCACAATTACAGAAATAGTTCCAACAATCTCTTCTGCATAAGGAAAACCCCAGATCTGAGCTAATCCAAAATATAAAGCTCCAATTGCTGGAAGTACGATCTGTACAATCCAAACTAAAATATCATACACTTTATTACTTAGAATCATGATCATTACCTCCTATCATGTTTTTAAGTTCTAACCTATCTACTGCTTGCATAATCTTTTTAGCAGTTCCATTACCGCCCATTTCAGCATATGGATCATATAGATACTCATTTAGATCCTTATATTCATCTTTCGTGATCCAACCGCGTTCTATATACTTACTTGCTAAAAATATAATTCGATCATGCGCAAGACCAAGTAGAAGTCTCGTTTTAGCATCCTTTTTCTCGGATCGTTTTGCAATAAATGTCCAAAGTCCAGAAGATGCTAAAACTGAGCAAACAACAGTAACAATTATTTGAATCGCCATTTCTGCATCCATTTAGGTACCTCCTTTCCTTAAGACATAAGAATAT